>ERZ779802.199-NODE-199-length-24403-cov-4.315673_pt1 | contig 24403 bp, 25 predicted proteins | sample MGYA00511252_ERZ779802 | MGnify/ENA primary metagenome ERZ779802 (study PRJEB29588, sample SAMEA2153887) | human gut metagenome | biome: human gut; feature: human-associated habitat; material: faeces | place: Denmark | collected 2008/2010 ... | reverse complement strand
TTTTCGCTGTCAATGAGCGGCGTTCTCTGAGGTTGTCGATAAATTTTTCTGCCGCTATACCTGCTATTCCAGAATAATTTAGTAACTTTGCCAAAGCATATCGTTTGCCGAAGTCCGATATGGGCTCGTGGGCGGGATGCTGACATAGTTAAAAGCGTTTACTTCGCGCAATTCTTGATTTATAGGAATCTCGCAAATTCTTTATCGTAGTCGAGAATGTAGCAACGGTAGATGCCTTAGGGTATGATTTATTGACAGCATGAAGCCGGTTGGTTTCTTATGTTGGCATATCATACAGCGTGAGGCTTCGGCGTTGCTCTTTCTACTACGATGGGCAATGCGAGAGCCTCTATGAATGGAAAGAGCAACGAGTATAGCATCTCACGCTTTTTTTGTAATCGCCTGACTCAAGAGATGACTATAGGGCACTATATCAGCCAATGTCTAAACTCACATATCCAATAAACCAATCAGAATCAGGCGTTGTCTCTGTCACACTGCCGAAATCCATATACGAAGCAGAAGCTATTCGTCAGACTATGTATAAATACTCTGGCGAATATCACATCATTGCAAAAGATAATGGAGACACCTTTGATATTATTTTCGAGAGCAAAACTGAGAAACCAGTTAACGAAACGAGTATCAAAGATATATGCAACGATTTCATAGACCAACAAGTACGGATTGATACAGAGAAACAGTTTGGACATATCCGAGACTTAATCGTTGAAGAAGCCTTTAAACCTGTAAATCAATCCAAATGAATTATATGGAGCTGCCTTATCAGTTGTTACCTTTCCGATTCGACCGATTTGGCGATGACGAATACTTACTAACCAATGAGGTTGGTGAATATCTCTTTATGACCAAAGAGGACTTCCACAGATTTGTCAGCTATGAATTGGATGTAAACTCAGATTTATATCTTGATGCTGAATCAAAGCAAATAGCAACAAGAGATGATATATCTGATGTTGTTAAGATGCTTGCAACCAAATTTAGAACAAAGAAAAGCATCTTAAGGGATTTCACGTCTCTGCATATGGTTGTCCCAACGTTGCGTTGCAATTCAAGTTGTATCTATTGCCAAGTGGCAAGAAAGGATCTGGATGCTCAGTCAGTAGATATGTCAAAGCAGACGGCAAAAAACACCGTCAAATTGATTTTTCAATCTCCTTCTCCGATAATCAAAATCGAGTTTCAAGGAGGAGATCCGTCTACTTACTTTGAAATGGTTAAATATATCATTGAAGAAGCTGAGTTACAGAATATCCTTAAAAAACGGCATCTTGAATTTGTAATATGCACCAATATTAGTCTTCTTGATGAGGATATGGTGTCATATCTCAAAAGGCACAAATGCTACATATCTACTTCGCTTGATGGTCCGAAAGACCTTCACAATACCAATCGCCCCTTACAAAATACGACTAAGACACACGAGATTTTTGAAAAAAATCTACAAATGATTAGACGTGTTTACGGTACTGATGATTGCGTTTCAGCACTAATGACTACATCTAAATACAGTTTGGGACGATTCAAAGAAATCGTTGACGAATATGTTCGTCTTGGATTCAATAATATATTTCTTCGTTCTCTGAATCCCTATGGATTTGCTAAACAATACAAGGATAAAATTGCATATCCTGTAGAAGATTTTGTGGAAAATTTCAAAGAAGGACTCAACTATATTATAGAACTCAATAAAAGAGGAACATTTTTTGTCGAAGGCTATGCCGCACTTCTTCTCCGTAGAATGCTTACCCCATTCGCTACTGGATTTGTCGATTTACAATCTCCCGCAGGTGTTGGAATTGCAGGAGCAATTTATGACTATGATGGTAGCGTATATGTCGCTGACGAAGCCCGTATGATGGCTCGGTTTAAAAATTACTATTTTAGACTTGGAAACGTTAATAACGACACCCATCAAACGATGTTCAATGGCGAACTTCTACATGAAGTGATTAACAAGTCCTGCACTGAATGTTTGCCTGGTTGTGCAAAATGCGCATTCCAGCCGTACTGTGGTGCTGACCCGGTTAGAAATATGTCAGAACAAGGAGACATCGTAGGATTTCGACCATCTAATGAGATGTGCCGCAAAACGAAAGCCATAATAACCTATCTTTTTGAATTGCTTCGTTCGGGAGACACTGAAATTGAGCGCATTTTTTGGTCTTGGATTAAATAATCATGAAAACCATAATAGGAATAACAAAGGCTATCGACCGCCCTATTACGGGTATAGTTACTTCTAAATCTCATCTACCATGGAGTAGAAAAAACTATATCCGAGTTTCAGGGAATGCTAAATCATGTCCTTTCGGCTATGCTGCAACCATATCCTTAGAGGAAACCTCTAATGATATGGAAAAGAGATTCGTTACCGTTAAAGACATCAAAGAATTCACAGACGGCGATGTTATAACAATCTATCCAAATGGTCGCATAATCTTTAACTACGAGATTTCATCAGATCATAATGCGTTATTCGCAACAGGACGATGCAATCATAGATGTATTATGTGCCCCCAACCTCCCATTACAAAAGAGGAAAGTCTAACACCATTCAATCTTCATTTAATTTCTTTGTTTGATAAATCAACAAAAGAAGTTGGGATTACTGGAGGGGAACCAACGCTTATTGGCGACGACTTGTTTTTGCTCGTGAATGCAATTAAAAGTAAGTTGCCTAATAGTGGAGTAAGTCTCTTGACTAATGGTGTCAAATTTGCAGATGAATCATACGCACGGAAATTGGCTAATTGTGCACATCCCAATTTGCAAATTGACGTACCTATCTTTTCCGACATTGCTGAGGAACATGATAGAATAGTAGGAGCAAATACTTTTTATAAGACTGTCAAGGGTTTGTATAATTTGGCTTTATATAGACAGCAAATTGGAATTCGCATTGTAATCCACAAACTGACTTATAAGCGATTACCTCAACTTGCAGAATACATTTACCATAATTTCCCATTTGTTTGCCAAGTGGCCTTTATGCAAATGGAAACTATTGGTTACGCTGAAGATAATATTGCGAAGTTGTGGATTGACCCTGCTGATTATAACGATGAGCTTTCTAAAGCTATAGAGCTCTTAGATATGCGTGGAATGAATCCGTATATTTACAATGCCCAACTTTGTGTCTTGCCTGAGCATTTGCGGAAATATGCAGTTCAATCTATTTCCGATTGGAAAGACATATACTTAGAGCAGTGCGAAGGTTGCTCATTAAAAGGTATGTGTGGTGGATTTTTTTCAGCAAACCGTAAATACATTAGCAAAAAAATATCCCCGGTTATTAACGATGACGGGATTAAGTCAATATAATGTTTAACTCTAAAAACCAACCGCTTATGAAGAAAGTTGCATTTCTCGTAGCTTCGGCTCTCATGGCAGGTGCTGCTTATTGCACGAATGTTGGTGAACGTCTCTTTTCTTCGGAATCGAAGTCTGAGACGGAGATTGTAAAACAGCAGAAGTCTAATTCGCTGATTCTTGAGAAATCAGATGCAAGTTCTGACCTTCTGGCTGCACACAGCTCTCATTCATCTCATTCGTCGCACTCGTCGCATCGTTCTCATTATTCAAGCCGTTAAAAACTGGACGAGGATTTTTCCAAGAAACCATACTTGGCAAAAATCCTCGTCCTTTTTATCTTTATGAAGCAAACAGTTATAGTTGTTCTTCCTGCATATAATTGTGAGAAGACATTAAAATTAACGTTGTCTGAAATTCCTCGACATATTGTTGATGAAATTATTTTAGTCGATGATTGCAGCAACGACAATACTGTAGACCTGGCAAAAAAACTGGGGCTCAATTATGTATTTGCTCATAATACCAATCGAGGATATGGAGCCAATCAAAAAACTTGTTATGACAACGCTCTTGCCTTAGGTGCAAACATAATCATTATGCTTCATCCTGACTACCAGTACGATCCAAAACTTATTACTGAAATCATCTCAAAATTTAATGCAGGCTCAAAAATTGTTTTTGCATCTCGATTACAGAAAGGATTTGAAGCAGTAAAATTGGGAATGCCTATTTACAAATTTTTATCTAATAGGATACTTACGATATTTCAGAATTGTTGTCTGAAACAAAAATTATCAGAGTACCATACTGGTTATAGAGCATTTTCATCTGAGGTATTGCGGTCTATAGATTATCACAGTTTCTCTGATGATTTCATATTCGATAATCAGATTGCCATAGCCACCATTGAAAAAGGATATCGAATCGATGAAATATACTGCCCTGCAAAGTATGAGGAAAATTCATCTTCCATAAATTTTATTCGTTCTTTAAGATATGGCATAGGAGTAGTTTTTTATTCTTTGAAACATCTTGTTAAAAGGACAAAATAATGGGTTATCATTTTCTCGTTTTCTTTCTTCTCGTCTTCTTTTTACTCCTTTGGAGTAAACTATTTATTGATGCTTTGAAGAAAACTGATATTCCTTATATAAAAATCGTTGTTTGCATTATTTGTGTTTGCCTTTTCAAATGCGACTGGGGTATACCTTTTCTTGGGTTAGAATATGAGGATGCTTATTCATTCTCAGCATACGCCCGACAACTTTCCTTTGGGATTACCTCCGATTCCCTTAGACTTCAATGCGTAGATATTGGTTCACTTTTAGACCCACAATCTTTAGGCACCTATGGAGGTCATTATATAACTTATCCTATATTTTTATATCTATTTACCTCTATCTTCGGATTTTCCATTATTTCCATTTCATTCGTCAATAGTGTTATATCTCTTTTATCATTACTGACGATTGCTTTCTATAGATATCCTAATAAATATGGATGGTTTATAGGGGTTCTGCTATTTTGTTTAGCTCCTGCAGTTAATCTTTTTTCAACTTGTTTCCTTTCAGAGTCTTTCTCATCATTTTTATGTCTATGTTTTGTTTTGAGCTATTTCGATAGGAATAATCATAACTCTATTCTATTTCGTATCTTTATACTCGTTTCGTTCTTGCTATGTATCCCGACGAAAAGAGACAATACTGTTATATTTATTGTTCCTGCAATATACTCTTTGTACGCGCTTGGGAATAAGAACTATAAATTAGCCCTTAATGAAATTTTACCATTCGTAATAATATTTATTCTTTCCACACTCTTTATTCACAATTTTTTAATAGCAGAGGTTGAAGAAAGTTCAGATATTTCTCAGTCAACATTCTCATTTGATATTTTATGTTCTCAACTGCCTATTTATATTAAAAGTCTATTCTTATTTACATATTTTAATATATGCATGGCTTTGTTCTTATTCGTCATAGTCCTAAACATGATACTACGTCGTTTCGATATTAGATTGACTTGTCTCGTTGCATTGTTCTTTGTATCATTACTTATGTATTCTTCCCACTATCGTGGATATTATTTTGTTGAAAATCTTGAACCCCTCAGTGAATTTATCACCTTTAGATACATTAACAATTTCTTTTATACTATCCCTCTATTTCTTGCTCTTTCTTTCAAACTTCATCAAAAATACATAATGCCGATTATTGTTATCATTTCTATACTAAGTTTGGGTTCTGTATTGCTCACATATAATTTGCGAATCACCAATAACAACGAAGAATATAATTTACGATTCCGAGATATTGAGATAATTGATGAAATTGTAACAAACAATGATGTTGTTATTACTGACGTACCCCTATTGTTCTTAAACGTTTCTACCCCCGATAGATATATTTGTAATATACAACGAATCTCTGACATAAATTTCAATGCGCCACATAAATTTTATTTTTATGTGGATGATTGGTCAATCGTAGACAAAAGATATAACCTCGGTATATCAAAATATGACAAGCGGTTGATTAAGACATTACCATCTTACAAAAAATTATATTTAATTGAGTGAGTTGCGGCACCGCCGCCGCGCTTTCGTGAATCGAGCCTAAAGTCTCGACCGGAAGGCTTCAATCGCTAACTTATACTCGAGCTTCGGCACCACTTTGTGGATCCGAGGCGCTTTTTCTATGCGGCATCGTTCCGGCAATGGCTTTCATTTCCAAAGATAGGCCGTTACCGTTCTTCGTGGCCCTTTGATGGAGATTTTACCAATTGAAACTCTGAACCTTTCGTTGCATCGACTCGTACTGTGGCGATTTCATTTTCTGTGCTTCCTCGGCTGGACTTCACGGTGTCTATGCTCCGCTTTGCCATCGAGTGATTACTTCACGGTGTAGATGTGTATTTTGAGCGGAGCGGTCGGCGTTCGCCGTAGAATATGCCTTGCAGGTTACGTGGGTTATAATTTTGCCGAGACGTTTTGAGGAGTTTACTTGTAAACACGCTCGGAGGCACATTGTATTTACATCGCGAAGTTAGCGGCTTTATCTACGCTCGAAAAGGGCAGGTAAATTCGCTCAAAAAATCTTCCTTTTTTACTGCTTAAAAAAGAGTATTCAAGGGGCAAGCCCTTTTGGACGAACCCTTGTCGGCTAACGTGCCTGCGGCACTGATGGGTCAGCCGCATATTCTGCTATGTAAAACAAACGCGCCCTGGCGCACAGTAAAAACCCTCTAAAACTTCAAAATCATGACCCACGTAATGAACATATTCGACAGCTCTCTCAACTCCAACCGCAAGCTCAAATACTTCTCGGTAGAAGTAATCACTTTCGACGGCGAAAGCTACACTGAAGAGGTCGAAGCCCGCACCGCCGAGGAAGCACAGGAAATCGCAGCATCCCAGTACGACAACGTCGATTACACGATGGTTCAGGGCTGCTTCGCAGGTTGGTAAAATCATCCTCCCTCAAAGGGCAGGCTGTCCGCCGGGGCAGCCGTTTCCTTTTGTTCATCAGTCGCCGTTGTCTCCGCTATCATTTCTCTACCGGCTCTCCGACACCGCTCTAAGCCGGAGATTGAGCGGTCAGGCCCTACGCAATCGTTGTGCTGCGGGCAGGTGCCTGTCGGCCATCCGAGCTGACCGCTCCGCATCAAGGTTGCCGCTCTTTTTCGGTTTGTTTGAGCGATTACCATTGCTTCGGGAGGGTGAAACGTGATTGTCGTTGTCGGTAAGACGCTAGCGCATTCCGCATTTCGTAACTCGACCTTTATTCTCGCCATTACCGCGCCGTCAATAAAACCGGGCACATCGCATCAGCCGTCGGCAAGTCCCATTTGCCGTTTTGTGTCGGCAGGTGTGCATCGTTGTTCGGGAGGTCGGACTTCCGGGAGCGACGGACACCGCCGCCGCTTGCCTCGAATCCGGGGCGTTCGGAGTTCCGGAGTCTGCTCCGCATCGGGCGCATGAACATATAGCACCGCTTCCGGCCTCATCCGCATCTCGACAGTCCTTGCCACGCCCTCGGTATCCGTGCCATTGAACTTGCAACCGCGACGAGTACGGAGTCATTGCCTGGTTTCTCCGGCGAGGCGGTCTGAGCTATATTTCTGCGGTCAGTTTTCTGTTTGCCTTTTCTGTATTCGGGGACGTGAACCGAGGTCTATTTTTCCATTAGCAAAGGTAGGACTGACCGTTCAGCGCAAAACGAGCCGCCGGATTTACTGCATAAATTTTTATCAATCTCCACCTTACAGGTAGTATTGACCGGCCACGGCCTTAAAATTTTACTTGAAATTTTTGCTTCGCTCACTTCCTCAGTTCTCCCAATTATTGCAATGTAAAAATTAAGAGCCTCGGCTCACATCATTAACCCCAAATACTTCAAGATCATGGCAAAGAAAACTAAAAAATCCGCAGAAAAGAAAGTCGCTCAAACCGCTGCTCCCGCCGTCGAGACTGTTCCGGCAATAACTCCCAAGCTCATCGTGGCTCAGCGCAAGTTCAACCGCTGGTACGTCTACTTCAAGGGCGTGGCTCCCAAGGACAACGTAGGATGCGGATGCAAGACGGCCAAAAGCGCGATGCGCTACATGCACCTGCTCAAAGCCCGATACGGGGCGACTATCTCCCAGAACATCTACGAACGCCTCCAGTTCGAGGCTCAGCGGGAGGGTTAAAACCCTCTCGCTTCTCTCTCCGAATGTCAAACCTCTAATTCTCACAACTATGTACGAATATATCTGTTTCACAAAACAAGGCAAATGGAAATTCTATGCCGACTACGATATTGACGCGATGCGCACGGCCCTTTACTACTGCTGGCGCGACGGCGAGGACTTTATAAAAGTCGAGTTCCGAAAAGGTTGCGAGAATTACACGCTCTCCATCTTCCATATCGACAACAACAATCACGAATGTTTCACCCTCTAATATCCGAAGCAATGGAAATCGACTACAACAAGTTTACCGAACAGGAGCTGCAAGTAATCCTCGATGCAGCGCGAACCATCAACTACGCCTTCGGCTCGCAGTTTCCGAGCCACAGCGAGCAGTTGGCTCTCCTGATTGACGACCTGCACTTCCGCGTCATCAATCAAATAGTCATTCAGGCGCACAACGCCCTCCGCTCGAAGTACATCGCGCGAGGCATCGACCCCGACGCACCGGACTTCCGTCCCGACCATCTGGAGAAATGACTTCTCCAAACCGTCCGTGCAGCGGTTGACCCTCCGGGGTTGACCGCTTTCTCCCTGTCTTTTATCGGCCACGACTGCAAAGTTAACTTTGCGGCATGGCACACCGGATTACATACAAGCCCCAGGGCATCATACTTTCTTCGGCTGTCGGCGAAATCACCGTCGCCGTCGAGGGGGAATATGTCGATGTAACGCTGACCGCCACCGGCGGCATCGTCATCCTCTCGGAGCGTTACTACGCCCACGGCGGTTATGTAACGCTCTATGATCTCGGCTCGCTTATCGAGGCCGAGATGAACAAGTCGGGCCAATCATGCGCCGACTTTACCCTGCGGGTCTTTACCGACTCCGTCAACAACAAGGCGGATTCTTGTGTGCTTCATATCCTTTATTGCGACCGCTTCACGGTCTGCACGGATATTCCCACATTCCTCAAAGAGAACTTCCTTACCACGCTCTCCATGCGCCGTGTCGCTCCCGGCTCCACGCTCTCCCTTTTCTTCTACGCGGAATCCGGGGAGAGTCTGGAGTATTCGGTACAGCATACCTTTCAGACGAAAAAATCTGAGGCGAGATTTCTTCATTCATATTTTATGGATTCCGGCAAGACCGCCGCCACCTCCGGGGTCGTGCAGATCAACGTGCCGTTGTCCTCGGTCATTGCCGATGCCGCAGGGTTCGCCGCCGCTCGCCCTGACAATATTACGCTGCTGTCGTTTACCGTCCGTTGCGGTCAGCGGTCTGTTACCTGTTTCGTTGACAACTCACTCTCAGACCTTGAATCGTTCTATTTCCGCAACTGCTTCAATGTCTGGGATACGGCCACTTTGCCGGTGGAAACCACCGCAAAGACGGGCGTTGACCGCTCCCTCGCCATCATCAACGGCAGCTCGCGGTTCTACAACCAATCCACGACCAAGACCTACGAGGTGGAGGCCGGGCCGCTGACTTCTGACGAAGCCGGATGGATAGACCAACTCTTTTCGTCGCACGATGTGTTCCGAATCGAGCCGGACCCGACAAACAGTTATGACCCGCTGCTTCTCGTTCCAATCCTCATTACCGACGCCACCTGCGAAATGCAGGACGGCGACGAAAAACTTAACAAGGTCAAGTTCACATGGCGATATACAGACAACCGCCCGATTGTGCGCTTGTCTGCCTCGCCCGGCATTTTCACACTTCCTTACAATCTTGTTTACTCGTAAACTCGCTATGGCGCATTCCATCCATATCTCAACGGCAAGAACAATGCTCAATTCCGGCGACCCAGTCGATATTTCCGTATGGAAATCCGATGGCTCTATCCTCGAACTGCGTAATGTCATTTCATTGCGTTACTCATTCTACGGCGGCTGGCGCAATATCAAAATATTGGCCTCCGGCGAGTGCCGCAAGATACGCGACTGCTGCATCTTCCGCGTCAACGACCTCCAAGTATTTCTTTGATATTCCGCTGAAAAATGCGTAACTTTGCAGAACCACACATTCATTAGATCCGATTTCAGTAATTCGAGATTAAGCAAGATTATTAGATTAAGTTTGTTTAACCTTAAAACAGAAAGGAGGATATATGAAAATTCTTAAGGATGGTAAGATCGTCGTAAGAGTCCGTGGCTATTGGCGGTTTTGGCATCACCAGTGGTAGTATGTTGAAACATACATACGTAGATTACCGAGAAAACGGTAACATCTTTTGCGAGCGGATGTAAAATGCTCGCTATTTTATTTGTCTTTTCGCGCACCTTATACGGCCCATAACTTTGTGGCATACACCACTCAGTTATGGACTTTTCTTTTACCGAACTCAACTACAACTCCGTTGAGACGCTTCCGGGCTTCGAGGCCCGCGCAGCGTTCACCGTCAATTCCTCGTCCGTTTTCAAGGAGGACGTTGACATCGTGCCTACTATTGTAGACGATACTCTCTCTTATATTCCGTGGGGCGGTGACAATCAGATGCCGTTCGACTTGCTCGCGCTCGTAGAGAAGGACGAAACTCTGGCTACCTGCCAGTGTTTCAACGCCGAGGTATGCTACGGTTCGGGACTGCAATACTGCGTCAAAGATTCGTCAGCGGCGACTCGCAGCGCTGTCGATGACTTTCTACTTGACAATGACCTCGCCGCTTACTTTCTCGGCATCTGTCAGGATTTCAAGCACTTCGGCTTCGCCGTATCGGTGCTTATTCTCAATGAGGACGGCACAAGGATTGTGCGCCTGTTGAGAAAGGAAGCCTGCTATTGTCGCTTCACCCCGGCTGACAAGCACGGTCGTATCTCCAAAATCCTTTACGCCAACTGGCGAAAGGCTATCTCGTCGCGCTCCGACATCGAGGAGATAGACCTGCTCGATACGTCAGCGCCGTGGCAAGACCTTCAGGAAAGGCTTGCCAAGAAGTCTAAGGTCAGGAAATTTGCGATTGTATCGCGAATCCCGACCGTGGATAGCACATACTACCCAATTCCGTATTACGGCGCGTTGTTCCGGGGCAAATGGTACAACATCAAGCAACTTATCGGCATCGCAAAGGAAGCGAAGCTGAAAAATTCAGCGCCGATAAAGTACCACATCGAGGTCGGCGCAAAATACTGGGAGAGCATTTTCCGTGCCGAGGGCATTACCGACCGCCGCAAGCAACAGGCTCGCATCATCGCCGAGAAACAGCAGATTCTCGACTTCCTCACAGGGGCCGAGAACAGCGGCAAAGCCTGGTTCTCGACCTTCTATGTTACACCCGACGGCAAGGAGCAACACGACGTGGTAATCAACAAGATTGACGATAGCAAGGAGGGCGGCGACTGGGAAACCGACATACAGGAGGCTATCAATATGATATGTTTTACTATGCGTGTGCATAGTAACCTTGTCGGTTCCGTGCCGGGCAAGGCGCAGTCCAACAACTCCGGCTCCGACAAGCGCGAGCTTTACACCATAGCCCAAGCCCTCCAAAAGCCGTATCACGACCTGCTCTTTACCGTGCATCGCATCATAATCCGATTTAACGGTTGGCAAGGCGTTCACGTCGAGGTGCCGTTCATCCAACTTACCACGTTGGACGAACACACCGATGCAAAGCAGGTCAAACTCCCCAATTCAAACGACAATGAAGCTGATAACAAATAATGACGAGTTGCGGAAATATATTCCGAACTCTATACGCGAGGTCAAAGGCGAAACTCCGCTCTTTGACAAACTCGCTCATTTCCTCGAAAGAGCCGAGCAATGGTTCTGCCACCACTTCGTTCCGGCAGAACTGCTCGACGCCGTAGCGTCCGAAGCTGCTCACATCGTCGCTGTCGAGGCATACCGCCTCGCCGTGCCGCAGCTCGACATTGTGCTTACGCCCAACGGTTTCGCTACCGTGGGTACTCAAAACCTCTCTCCGGCATCGAAGATGCGCGTTGACCGGCTCGTCGGCGGTCTGCTGTCGGAAAGGGATAAGGCACTGACGCATCTTCTTCACAATCTCCCCTCCGTCGAGGGCTGGCCGGACTCACCGCAGGGGCGGTGGTTCGGCGCCACGCTGTTTCCAACCCTTGATGTTGTAATCCAACAGTCGAGGGAATCAGAACGACTTTGGGACAAGTATTGCGAATTGCGCCCACAGTTTATTGACCTCGAAGCAAGCCTCTCGGAAGAATGGTTGTCGCCGAAACTTATGGCAGCGCTCCGCTCCGAGAATCTGCGCGGAGATCTGACTGAAAAGCGGAGTGTGATTGTCCGGCAGGTAAAAGCGCAGGTCGTGGACTACCTGCGGTCGGGGTCGTTCAACTCGCGTAGACTCGCGGATATTGTCAACTATATCCGGCTGAACCCTGAATTTTTCAGCGAATGGCATCAGTCGGAAACCGCGAAGCTGTTTGCGCCGCCGGTCTTTCGGAATAAAAAGAAGGCTTCGGGTTACTTCTTTTAGCGGTGTCGGGGCAATCGGCAGCCGGTGAAGCTACGTCGCAGGGGGCATTTGTCGGACATATCGCATCGGAGTTATGGCACGAGGCACTGATTTTCCTGTCGCAAAGGTAGGACTGACCGCTCAACGCAAAACGAGCCTACGGATTTCTGCATAAATTTTTATCAATCTCCACCTTACAGGTAGTATTGACCGGCCACCGGCCTTAAAATTTTACTTAAAATTTTTGCTTGACTCGCTTTCTCATTTCTCCCAGTCATTGCAACGTAAAATCAAAAGTGCTTCGGCACATAACTCCAAATCAATACGATATGATACTTCCCGACAAACGACCCGTTGAGCGCGACTTCGCCAACATCACCGACTACTCGCTCGAATGCCCCGACGGTGCAAGAAAGTTCTTCGCCTTCATCCATTTCACCGATGAATCGACCTGCCTTTTCGCAAACATCTTCACGTTCAGCAGAACATTCGCCACAATGCTTGTGATGGAAAAATTCAGCGACTGTCTCGAATACATCAGCAGCATCAATATCCACGAACAGGAATATTGAACGACCCTCGGCCAACAGGAAGCCTCGGAGAAATCCGGGGCTTTCGTTGTCTTTTACCCGGTATGCGCTTTACCGTACTTTCGCGGTACAATAATGCTCATACCTATGCAGACAATCTCGATTAACTTCATCGTGCCGCAGGGCTGGCACGAGCTTTCCGATAAACAGCTGCGCTATGTTTATCAGCTTCTCGCCGACGAGTTCGCCACCGACGAAATCAAGACATTATGCCTTCTCAGGTGGAGCGGCACAAAGGTCATAGGCAAACAGGACAGCGGCTCATATCTCCTTAAAAGAGGCAAACTTCTTTTTGAGGTTACGCCGCTGACGCTCGCCGAGTTGCTACCGCATCTCGACTGGCTCGCTTCTCTGCCGACGGTGCCCGTCCGCATCTCCAAAATTAACCGCCAGCACGCGCTCCCGGCTGACTTCTCCGAAGTGCCGTTTGAGACTTTCATCATCTGCGACAACCTCTATCAAGGTTATCTCCAGACGCAGAATGATGAACTTCTCGACCAACTCGGAGCAACGCTATACGGCAAGTCTATGGCTTTCAAGCCATACGAGCGCATCAGCATCTTCTACTGGTTCGCCGCGCTCAAAGATACCTTCTCGCGCAAATTTCCGGACTTCTTTCAGCCAATCAGCGCCGCCACCGGCGGCAATATGCTCGGCTCGTCCGCTCCATCGGTCGAGGACGCGATGAACGCTCAGATCCGTGCGCTCACAAAAGGCGATGTCACCAAAGAGAAAGAAGTCCTCGCCCTTGATACGCACCGTGCTTTAACGGAGTTAAACGCACAGGCGCGTGAGTATAAGGAGCTGAACGCCAAAACCGCCTCCAAATGACAGCGCAGCTCAACGGAAGATGGGACGCGGCCAGTTTCTTCGAGGAACTGACCGCAACCAACAAATTAGCTCAAAGTGAGCAATTTGTATTTTGCAGGGTATCGGGTCTTGACGGCTTCGAGGAAGCTGTCAACGAGGCGCAGACCCAAACCGCTTTCGTCTGCGTCAGCGATATAGCCGACGGCTATACCGAATTGAACAACACGCCGCGCACCCGCCGCGTCAAAACAGTGTTTTTCGCTATGCGCCATGCTGCCGAGGATATGGCGGCCCGCGCCGAGTGCATGGAGATAATGCGCGAACTGTTCCGGCAATTCATGTCGCGCCTTCTCCCTGAAAAGGTCAGGTTAGAGCAGAACTGCATCTACCTTGACCCCCGAATATCGTTCAACGAGATTGACCGCTATTTTTTCAGCGGAGCCGCCGGTGCTTATTTCCAAATCGCCGTCGATGTGTTCACAGATTTAAGATACAATCCAGATGAATGGAACGGATAATCAGCAGTTGGAGGCTCGCCGTAAGTACGTCCGCGCCTTCAACGCCACGATGGTAAAGATATGGCGCGAGCAAATCGCCCTTCTCGGTGTCACCGACACCGGGGCGCTTTACCGCTCGACGGTCGGCATATCCATGACTGCCGACGGCAAGTTCATAGACATTACTCTTGAACAGGCATTTAACACATACGGTTTATTCGTTGACTATGGCACGGGGCGCAATACTCCGCGAGGAAACCCCGGCGACATAGGAAAAGCCAATGGCCGCCTCCGCAAGCGCTGGTTCTCCCGCAAGTATTTTGCCTCGGTAATGAACATTCAGGAGTTCTATGCAGACTCCCTCGGCCAGGAGTTCTGCCGGGCCATATCGAACGCACTCAATCCCGACATAATGCGCCGATCAGTCATCATCTAAAGAAAAAATGCCACAGTTATATGGAATATCTTGAAGCCTTAGAGAAACAGAGAATCCGTCGCAGTTTTCTTTAATTGCGCCGAACAACATTCTTAAAGTTACTCCCTCACTTTGTTTCTTAAGGAACCATTCTAAGTCCTCGGTGAAATCATGGTATTTACCATTCCATTTTACAATGAAACGATCTTTGCCGTCTTTTTTTAACAAGTGAATCTCAGTAACTCCATTAGGTATGATAGTTTTAGAAGATTCTGGAACAGTGTCTCGATGACTCCATAAATCATTATATCGGACGGAAAACCAAAATAAATCGTCAACAATTATTTCTTCGGAATCTCCGAAATAGTCGAATAATAAAGGGTGCTTGTATTTATCCATACCGCAAAATTACGAATTTTTCCTGTCTTTTCTATTGTATAACGGACACCATAACTTTGCCGTATAAACAGCATTAGTTATGGCTATTGATACCAAATCACTTTCTCAACTCATTGCCGAGTTCCGCAAGTTACAGGCCAAAGACTCAATAACCCCGGAGTCGTTGGGCTACATACTGCAACGTATCGCAGACCTTCTCGCTACCGCCGGAACCTCGGAGACTCAGTCCATCCTCGGCAACTGGTACAACACGCTCTCGAAAACAGACCATACCGCCGTCTGCAAATTGCAGCAAGGCCCGGCTGACCGTAATTTCGTAAGGCTCTCCAACACGTTCATCGACCTGCTTACCGGTCAGCAGATGACAAACGAGAACGCCACAATAATAAATATGGCAACCACCGAGCGGGCCGGGGCGATGAAAGCGCAGCAGGTAGTTGACCTCAACAACACCCGACGCGCCGTTGCCGACATCGAGAAACTTCTTGATGTAATCCAGGCCAAACTCGGCATGACCGAAGGCTCCAAAGGTCTGTATAACACAGCCCAGATTTCCTGTGTCGTTCAAAACGGACAGTTGCTCGTCCTCGGCGCACAGCAGCTTATCGCTGACGGATATGTGCCATATATCTTCCGTCCTGTCCGCAAGCGCAATCCTTTCAAGGACAAGGACGCGACCGCTGAACAGCGGGCCGCCAAGAAGTATTGCTCCGTAAAGAAAGGCTGGGGGGTGTTCGGCTCTATGTATGCCGTGAAACTCAACGGCTCTCAGGTTATGTTCTCGACCGGGCCGCACAATCTTCTATGCACGGAAAAGCAGCCGGGATATTCCGGTTCGCCACAGTATTTCGTGTCCCACAGTACCGACAAGGAGGGAAACAGGACTTTCGGCTGGGGGCGTTCCTCGGTGCATTTGCTTGACCGCAACCTCGCAAAAAAGACATCGAGGAAAAAGGAACGTATGATACGGCTGCGCTTCGGAATCGGTTTCGCAAAACCGATTTATCCCGGACGCGCCGCCATCACACCGGCCAATCTCGCAAGCTCGCTCGCCGAGTTCTATCTGATCTACAATCCCGCAACCGAAAAATGGACTTTCGGGAAATAAAAAGAAAGCCCGAAGCTGACGCTCCGGGGGATGCTATCTTTTATACTTCTCAACTGAAAGCCCGCAGGGGGATGCTATCATCAATACGTCGCACAGGAAAGCCGCAGTAAAAAACTACGAGGGTGCTATCCGGCATCTGTCAGAGGTATCCACTTTTCTTAGCTTGGCTTCACTTTCGTTCAGAGGTGTCCGGTCAGATTAGCTTGGTTTCACTTAACAATACGCAAAGATAATACTTTTTCTTCACATACACAACCCGTTAACCGACAAAATCATGAATCTCCACAAACATAAGCCTACAATTCAGCTTCTATCCGCAATTCTGCTGATAGTGGTTGGCTGCGGCCTCCTGATTTCCGGCTTCATAATGCCTCCGCCCGGCGAAATTCATAATTCCGTCCTTATCGCCTTCGGCGAGATTCTGACTTTCGCGGGGGCTTTGTTCGGCATTGACTACCACTATAAATACAAAAACCATGACAACAACAATCAGTAAAGGCAGCAGGGGCGACACCGTCGCCCTCCTGCAACGCAAACTCAACCTCATTCCTGACGGTATCTTCGGCCCGATTACCGATGAAGCCGTCCGCGATTTTCAGAAATCGCACGGCCTCGCCGTGGACGGCATCGTAGGCCCGAAGACCTGGAGCGCCTTAGGTGTCGGTCAGTCACCGAACATCCGGCGCATCGACAAGATAGTCCTCCATTGCTCGGCTACGCCGGAGGGGAAGGATTATACCGTAGCCCAAATCCGCCAGTGGCATCTTGCCCGAGGCTTCTCCGATGTCGGCTATCACTATGTGATATACCGCGACGGCTCCGTTCACTGTGGCCGCCCTGAAAACCAGGTCGGCGCACACACCACGGGCCACAACCCACGTTCCATCGGAATATGCTACATCGGAGGCTGCGCTGCCACTAAGAACGCCAAGGGGGAATATCCTCCCAAAGACACGCGCACTCCGGAGCAACGAGCCTCGCTCGTCAGCCTTGTTGCCGAGATGCGCAGGAAATATCCCGGCGCCACAGTACACGGACACAACGAGTTCGCAAACAAGGCTTGTCCCTCGTTCAACGTACAGAAAGAGCCGGAGCTATGCGGACGATAATCTTCATCCTCGTTCTTGCTATCCTTACAGGCTGCAAGAGCCAAAAGCAGATTGTCAGCGACAAATCGCTTGACATCGACAGCGTCGCCCGGTCGGAACATCACCGCACAATCGCGGTGATTGACTCAGCTATCCGCAATATTGGTTTTAGCTTCGATACCCTGAAAATCAATATCGAGCGGCCTTTTTTAATCGGCGACACCGTCGCCTGTCAGCCTGAGGTCATTCGCATCAAGGCTGTAAGAGGGCGCGTGATTGACCGGCGGCGTGTTCATAGGGACAGCGTCGAAGCCTTCAATCGGCTTGATACGGTGGCTTATCATCAATCAGCCGCCGAGACTTCGACAGAACACACCGCCACGACGCGCCTATATAATCCGCCTGACGGCACGGCAGTTATGATAATCGCGCTTATCATCGCCGGGATTTTATTCTTCGTTTGTTATCGCAAACGCTGATTATTTTTCACTCCGAGAGTAAAGTTTTTTCATAATTCGTTTCATAAATTGGCAAAGCGAGTTGCCCGCGAGGGTAGCTCGTTTTGTCCTACATTGCGGAGCAATGATTTTATGTATTAGGAGCGTTCATCTTTGTTGACCCTCCCTGCTGGCGGCGAATGTCGGCCATACTGACCTCATTCCGTCCTCCGATTGATACCTACATCCTTCCAAGTCCGAGCATCGTTGGTCGAGGCTCCGCTGCTCTCCGCTTCGACTAACGAACGCTGCGGTTTCCGGGTCGAGAGATTGCGCCCTCCGGCTTGACGTCCGCTTGATCCCGACACCGCTCCTGCGTCACGGTGTCGGGCGCGGAGTCCGCACCTGCGGTTACAAACTCTCTTTGACGGCTACGTTCTCGCTTTCGCCGCCACCCCTCCGTTGTCGGGGTGTTGGCCCGCTTCACTCCGCTGTCAACCTGGCAACCTCCGCTTGCTTTTCCGACTTGTAAGGACAGGCATCTGCACTCCGGCCTACAATCGGCGCACTGCCGCCATTCGCCGCCATCCTCCCACCCATTAGAGAACTGATGAACGCACGGAGATACGCCCGTGGCACTCGCTATTGTTCGTCTGCGACGCTATGCCCACCCCAGGCCCCGATGCACGGTGCGCCGATGCACTGACTCTACTCCGGCTGTCTGCCAACCACTTCACTCACTCCGAGTCTGTCTACGGCTTAGGGCAAGGGCAGGTCGGCACATTGTCTTAGTGCAAGCCCACGACAAAGTGCCTGTCGCTCCGTACCTACGCGACACCTGCCGTTTGCTCTAATCCTATGTAGGCACTCCGAGTTCCCTCCGTTCCTTTGGCTGACAAGCCTTCCGTTACGCGCAACATCGTCATCACCGCACATCGCCGTCATTCACCCCCTCGCCTTGATAAGTATATCCGCATCGAGGGAGAGCGGAGTGCTGTCGTGTGTGTGGAAAAATCCGCAAGCGTAACTTCCACGCACACGGCAGCGATTTGACCGCGCAATGGGTCGCTCCGTGGGGGCGTTTCTGCATATTCCGCGAGGGCGAGAGAGGGCGAGGGAAAAACGAGCGACAGCGCGGTGGGGGGTGTGCAAAGCCCCTACGGGGGCAAGCCCCCGTAACCCCCAAACGTCTGCTGCACAGCCGTTTTGCATCTGCAACCCGCTACAAAACCGAGATTTTTGTAGACGTGACCCGCGCAGATGCCATTGATTTGCCTGATATGCAAATCTTTAAGGCTCGATTTCGATAGGACCCAACCGGCATCCGCCGCCCATCAAAATCGAGGTCGGAATTTTCCTTTCCGACACCTTCCCGTCGGCCTTGTATCCTGCCCGACACCAACCCTGTGAAAGAGGATTTTATGCGCTCGTAACGTCTTTTCGACTCCGAAAATTCCGGCTGATATTTGCAGGGAACACCTACAAATATCGAAATAGGAATAATCATAGATTATGGCAAACTATACCAGTACCGCCAATGTAATTCTCTCCGTCAACGGCAAGCAGGCGCAGAAGATGCTATCGCAGCTTGAAAAGGACGCGCGCCGTCTGGAGAAGCAGATTGCAAAGGCTGCCACCGCCGGAGACAAGGCCACGATGAAGAAGCTTCAGCGTGAGCTGAAATCCACCCAGCGCATGATGGACCAACTCAAAGGCTCGTCTGCATCGGTCGATTCTACCCTCCGGCGCCTTGACAAGGCTACCCCCAAAGACTTGAACAAGGCGTTGAAATTGCTCCAACAGCAACTCAACGGCATTCAGCGCGGCACCGCCGCGTGGGACGCGCAGGTCGCCAAAATCCGTGCGGTCAAGGCTGAACTCCAAAGGGTCAACGCCACTCTCGCCACACAGAAGTCCCTGTGGTCGAGGATGAACACGTGGCTCAACAACGCCCAGACCGCTATCATGGCTTTTGCCGCCGCAATCACCGGACTTGTTATGGCCGGACGCAAGGCCGTCCAGTCCTACGCCGACATGGAGGAGCAGATGGCGAACACCGTAAAGTACACCCGTATGACAGCCGCCGAGGTTGAAGAACTCAACGAGATCTTCAAGGGCATGGACACTCGTCTTGCCCGCGAGCAGCTTAACCTTCTCGCCCAGGAGGGCGGTCGACTCGGCTACAACACTGTCGCATCGGTCAAGGAGTATGTGGAAGCGGCATCGATTATAAACGTGGCTCTTGTCGACCTCGGAGAGGGCGCCACGCAGACAATCGCCAAACTTTCAAATATCTTCGGCATGGAGCAGATGTATGGCGTCCGCGACGCCATGCTCAAAATCGGCTCCACGGTCAACCACCTTTCGCAGAACTGTACCGCCGCCAAGCCGTTTATCGTGGAATTTGCTCAGCGAATGGCCGGCATCGGCTCCACAGCCAAGATGACAATTCCGGAGATCATGGCCTTTGCCGCCACTCTTGACGCCCACGGTCAGAAGGTGGAGATGTCGGCTACCGCATTGCAGCGTACCATAATGGAATTGTTCAAGAAACCCGCAGAGATGGCGAAGAAGGTAGGTCTGGAAACAAACACCTTCATCGAAACATTGAACAAGAGCACCACGCAGGGCGTGATGATGTTTCTCGAAGCCCTCAACAAACTGGGCGAGGACAAAGCTCTCGCCATTCTCTCGCCGCTGTTCCAGGACCTCGGACTCGACGGCGCCCGCGTCTCCTCGGTGCTCTCCAACCTTTCCTCCCATCTCGACTTCCTCAAATGGCAGTTGGGAGAGGCGGCACAGGCTTTCCATGACGGAACTTCCGCCTCCAACGAGTATGCCATCTTCAACAACACGGTACAGGCCGAGATCGACAAGGCCCGCAAGCGTATCGGCGAGCTTGCCATCGAACTCGGAGAGAAGCTGTATCCGCTCATGCGGCACATCTACACTTCTTCCTCAGCCTTCATGCGTGTGCTGAACGTGCTCGTCTCCTTCATCATCGAGCACCGCAAGGCTATCGCCGGTGTCGTTACCGTCATAGCCTCCTATTATTCGTGGATTCTCCTTGTCAAGACGGCCACGATTGCATGGCACACAGTCCTCGGTGTCGGCAAAGCGGTCATGACGGCATACCGTACCGCCGTTATATTGGGGCGTATAACCGTCATCGCCTTCACGCAGGGAGTAGGTGCGGCCACCCACGCCATGAAACTGCTGAATGCCGTTGTCAAGGCAAATCCTTTCGGATTGCTCCTTTCCGTCATCACCGCCGTGGTGCTGATTGTCAAGTCGCTTATTGACCGCACTTCGGAATATACAAAGAAGATGCGCGAGGCGCGGAACACCGCAGCCTCCTTCTCCGAGGAACTGAACAAGGAGATGCGCAACATCAACACGCTTATAGGCAAGCTCGAAGCCGCCAAGAAAGGAACAAAGGAATACAAGAACGTCAAGGACGAGATTATCAAGCAGTACGGAAAGTACCTCAAAGGACTTATCAACGAGCGAGGGGAGATTACGAACCTTACCGCCGCCTACAACCGACTCGCCGCCGCCGCGCGTATCGCCGCAAAGGAACGGTCTATTCAGACCGCTCGCGAGACCGCCGACGAGACGCACCGCGACGCCTTCAAGGACCAGGCCAAGAAACTCCAACAGGCGCTTCTCGACGAGGGCAAGTCGCTCCGTGACGCCGTCCGCATCACTAACTCCGTCGTGTACCAGTTGGAAACCACCGGCACACTCTCGGCCGACCTCGTCGCCGAGTTACAGGCCATCAAGGGCAACGCATGGCAGAAGAAGGGCTGGCAAGCGCATCCGGTCAACATTGTGAACGAGATGATCGGACAGCAGACGGAATACCGGGAGACCATGAGCGCCATCGACAACATCGAGCGCGAGCAGAACCCTCTCGGCACTTACACCGACTCCGACTTGAAACGCATCATCCCTTATCTGGAGGAAAGGGCCGCGGCCAATCAGGGAGGACAGATTATTCTCGGACTCGACAAGCCGAATCCTACGACCCGTAACCTCACGGCGCAGGAGGTAAAGGAATTTCTCGACGAGGCGCGGGCCCGTCTGTCGGTGCTTGAATCACCTACCGCAGATCCGGTCAGCGGCAATCCGAACTTCACGCTCGACGATTATACTCCTTATGAATCGGAGCAGGAGCGAAAGAAGCGCGAGCGTGAGGAAGCCGCAGCCGCCCGCCGTGCAGAAATTAAGGGACGCAAGGACTTCAAGGAAGCTCTCGACGGTGCCAAAGGCACGTGGGAGAGCGACACGGCGCAGAATGTCTCCGACTATTCCAACGGCTTGAAGTCCTGGACCGACTTCCTTCTCCGCAAGCATGAGATTGAACTGAAATACTACACTGACCGCGAGGATGTCTACAAACGGTTCAATCTCACCGAGGACGAGGATTATCAGGAACTCTTGAAGAAGAAAGCCGACTACGAGGCCGAATGGCTCAAAAAGAACGCCGCCATGAAGGTCGAGGAGGCCAAGCGTCAGCAACAGGCCGAGGAGACACAGGCGCAGATGGACTTCTACACTCCGGGCAACGCCCTCTACGGCAAGGAGGAGGCTTTGCAGCAGAAACTCTTTGAGATACGGATGAAGTATCTCAAGCAGATGCAAGCCGCCTACAATCAGGCTTCCGAGGAATGGCACAACTATCAGGTGCAGATTGAACAGGCCGAGGGTGCGGAGCAGCTTCGCCGTCAGAAACTTCTTGCTCAGCGCATCGCGGAGTGGAAGAAGAAGTATGAGTATCAGGAGGCCGGTCAGCGCTTGAAGCTCGAACTCGATCTGCTGGAGGAGGCGCATCAGAAGAAACTTGTCACGGAGGAGGAATACCAACGTGCCAAGTCCGACCTCCAAAAGAAGTATGCCCTTGAATATATGCCTGAGTCCGCCAAGCCCTCGGAGGGATCGACGGACCAACAGGCGCTCGCCATGAAGCGCGACATGGATGTCATCAAGTCGCTCTACGACCAGGGCTTAATCGACACGAAACAGTATGAGGACGCTAAGGCTCGCATCGAGCGCAGCTACCGCAAGAAGTCGCTCGACGGCATACGGCGCTTCGGTTCTCAGGAAACCAATCAGCTTCTCGACATCTACGAGGCGTGGAAGAACTTCTTCGACTCCACGGAGGAGGACGGTGGCAACTGGGCCACTCGTCTTGCCTCGCTCGCTTCTTCGGTCTTTGCCGTGATGACTGCCGGAATGCAGCAGGCGTCCGAATATATGCAAGCCTGTACGGACCTGGAGGTGGCAAAGGCCGAGAAGAAGTACGACCGCGAGATTGAACTTGCCGAGGGCAATTCCTACAAGGTCAAGAAAGCCGAGAAGCAGAAGGAGAAGGAAATCGCCAAGTTGAAGTCGGATGCCGCGAAGAAACAGTTTGCGATGCAGGTTATCCAGGCAGTTGCGCAGACGGCCACCAATGCGCTCAACGCCTACGGCTCTGCGGCGCAGGTGCCGGTCATCGGTTATATCCTCGCGCCTATCGCGGCGGCTATGGCCGTTGCCGCAGGTGCTATCCAGATAGCGACCATCAAGAAGCAGCAACAGGCTTCGGAGGCACAAGGCTATTCCGAGGGCGGTTTTACCCCTCCCGGACGCAAGGACGAGCCGGTGGGCACGGTCCATGCGGGCGAATGGGTAGCCTCGCAGAAGCTCGTCAACAATCCGCGGACCCGCCCGTTGTTGGAAGCCCTCGATTACGCCCAGCGCACCAACACAATAGGCTCGCTGACAGCCGCCGATGTGTCGCGGAGCATAACGGCTCCTATGGCGATTGCCTCTCAACCTGCCGCTCAGCCCGTGGTCGTTCAGTCCGCGCCGCCTACTGTCGTGGTCGAGCAGAACGGCGAGTATGCCGCAACCATGCGGCAGCTTGCCGACAGACTGAACGAGCCTTTTGTCACCGTGAACACCGTTGCCGGAGATCACGGCATACAACAGGCCCAGGACGAGTACGACCGCCTTATGAAGAACAAATCTCCCAAATCCCGTAAATAATGCATATCTACGTCAACAACAAACTGGCCGCACTCAAAAAGGGTACTTCCTTTGAGTACGTTTCCGAGAACCGCCTGTTTTCGGGCAGTGACGGCTACACCCTCACTATCACATTCCCCTTGAAGGGCTGTCCCGAAAACATCGCTATCTTCGGCCACATCAACCGTGCCGATGTAGCCGCGCAGAAAGTAATCTTTGACTGCGAGATACGCGACAAGGGCTTCTACAAGTTCGGCTCCATCACCATCACCGAAATATCCGATACCGAGGTCAAGACACAGTTCCTCGAAGGCCGCTCGGAACAGAATTTTGACAAGACTTTCGACAAGGTCTATATCAACGAGCTTGACCTCGGCGCTCCGTCCATCACTTACAAATCCGGCATCACTCCGGCCAATGCCTGGTACCCCGAACATTCGGGCTGTAAATGTGTGGCCCTGCCGTGGGTCAACGACTATTCGGGCAACATACAGAACAAGGCGGAGCATATTGTCGATGACGCCGTCCAGAACAGGTCGCATTACGAGTGGAGCGAGGACACCACCGGCTTGTCGTGGCAGCCGTATCTTTTTTTCATCACAAAGAAG
>ERZ779802.192-NODE-192-length-25016-cov-4.690277_pt1 | contig 25016 bp, 21 predicted proteins | sample MGYA00511252_ERZ779802 | MGnify/ENA primary metagenome ERZ779802 (study PRJEB29588, sample SAMEA2153887) | human gut metagenome | biome: human gut; feature: human-associated habitat; material: faeces | place: Denmark | collected 2008/2010 ... | reverse complement strand
AACGTGCGATTGTTCCTTGCTGGACAAAACGCTCCTCCTTCTTATAATGGCACAGCGTTCCTTTCTCGCGGCAAAAGTCAGTGGCTGCCGAGAGATCTAAAAAGTCAATATATGAGTTGAACTGTGCCATAAAGGACTGCAAAGTTAGCTAAAATTCCGATATTAGAGTGATTATGGCTTATCTTTTCAAAATCCTTGAGAGATAGTAAGGAAGCTAAATCCCGATACCACAGCCAAATACACATTCTCATCATAGATTGTTCTTAATAGTCTATACATTTGTTAAGTCCAAATCCATTCGCTGTTCCTAACTTTGCATGAATTACTACCTGTTGACAGATGATTGAGATTAATTAACATTTGACAGTAGGGGTATTCTCATAAAATGATGTCTTATGACTAAAAAACACTATATAATGATTAAGAAACTACTTCTAACAGGCATCCAAGCTCTGTTCATAGCTCTTATCTTCGTCAGCTGCGACAAAGATGAAGTTGAGTCTCTTGAGAACCATTTCAGTTATCGTGACGGAGTCTATGAAGGGAAAAACCTTTCTGTAACACTAAATGGGAACGAAGTGCCAAAAGTCACTTCTGCTTCAGTCAAATCGACTTTACTCGAATCCAATGTTGATCCGGATAGAGACCCCGATCAGGTTGTAGGCAGTTCAAATCCAACCTACAAATCGGTAATAGTTATAACAGGCTTCCCTACTATAGATGTCACGTCTGCCTTTGAGACAGTATCGGATTTGCGTGGATTCAAGGGAACAACCACTATCGATAATATCTTATATAACTATGTCGGGGAATTTACTGGCGATCCCTTAACAACGCACGACAAACAGGGGCTTATACTCCAATTCTCTACAAAATGATTCGTTTGAAAAGACATTTATTGGTGGGAAGTTTCTTGCTTTCCACCATTGTCGCTTCTGCATCGGATATCGCTGAAAATCCTGACACTCTTGGAAATGCCAAGGAGTTGAAAGAGGTTGTCGTCACAGGTTTCGGAGCCCAAAGGAATCTGAAAGCTCCGGAAATGGGACGTGTGACCTTCAATGAAAAGATGATTACAAGCCTACCGGTAATGTTCGGAGAGCCTGACATCGTGAAGACTCTTCAGACATTGCCCGGAGTTTCGCAAGGAGTCGAAGGGTTTACAGGGCTGTTCGTCAGAGGCGGTGACAACGACCAAAATTTGTTTTTGTATCAGGGATTACCGCTTTATCATGTCAGTCATCTCGGGGGCATATTCTCATCATTCAATGTCGCCACAGTTAGTCATGTTGACTTTTACAAGGCTGCATTTCCATCTGTTTACGGTGGAAGGATATCCAGCATAACGGATGTGAGGATGAAGCAGTCTGATTTCGAAAAATTTCACGGACGATTCAATGTCGGTCTCCTGAGCGCCAACATATTCCTTACCGGACCCATTGTCAAAGACAAGACGGCTTTTACTGTGGGTATCAGAAGGTCATGGATAGATATAATTTCGATTCCCACACTGGCGATAATGAATGCCATTGAAAAAGATAAAGGCAAGAAGCATATCGCAGGATACTCTTTTATGGATTTCAATGCACGGATTGACCATCGTTTTGGTAGCAATGCCTCAGCATACATTGTTGGATATTATGGTCATGACAATCTAAAACTGGGCCTTCGTGAATTTGAAGGCAAAAACGAAAGCTATATTGTCGGTCCTGACGGAAAACCGGTAGTTGATGATTCCAAAGCAGAGACTCCATTCTTCGATGAAAATACCAACAAATTGTCATGGGGCAACTGGGGAATGCTGGGCGCATTCGATTATAGGCTTGATAAAGGTTACTTAACTGCAAAAGTTTATTATAGCAATTATTCGTCTATATACCGACAAGAAAGGGAATATCAGTCTGATATGAAGGACAGTTCCACTTACGGATACAACAGGAGCAGAACCAAAAACGGGATTCAGGATATTGGTGTAAACTTTTCTTATGATTCGGAGTTCTCAAAGCTATATCGGCTTCGTGCGGGATTAGGATATATTAACCACAATTATCTTCCGGAAGGACTTTTAAATCAATCGACGTCAAAAGATAACACTTTCGATGACAATAACAATGATCCGCATATATGGGCTAATGAAGGATTCGCATATTTTGACAACACCTTTAATTTCGGTGATGTTGTTGCAGTCAACTTAGGATTACGTGGTGTATTGTTCAATATCCGGGACCATACTTTCAACACGCTTGAACCAAGAGCTTCCATTAGATGTATGATTGGCGAGAAATATAGTGTCAAACTGGGATATGCCCGAATGTCTCAGTTTGTTCAGCAAATATCGAGCAACTATATAAATCTGCCGACAGATTTGTGGCAGCCCATAACTCCACGCTTCAAGCCGTTGCTCAGCGACCAATATTCGGTCGGTCTCTATGGTACCCTACCTCACTATATGTACTTTTCAGTGGAAGGATGGTACAAAAATATGAAAAATCTCCTCGAATACCGAGAAGGTGTGTCTGTCCTGAATCCGGGATTAGCTTGGGAAGAGAAACTGACATCTGGCAAAGGATGGTCATACGGCATTGATCTAAGTATAACAAAAGAAGCAGGTGCTTTCACTGGCACCGTCGGTTATGGTCTGATGTGGAACTGGCGCAAATTCGAAGAACTTAATCAAGGGATTAAATTCCCGGCGAAATTCGACAATAGACACAAGATAAATATCAATGTCAGTTACAGGCTCAATGATAAGATTGACTTCAACGCAGGCTGGACGTATATGACGGGTAACCGTCTGACATTATCAATGTATAATTATGATATTCCCGGAAACCAATTCCCCGATGCTCCGACTGTAGGTCCTCCAGGGTATGGGAACGAAATCGATGGAATAGACTATTATCCATCACGAAACAATGTAAGGATGCCAGCATACCACAGGCTGGATATTGGCATGAACATAACAAAAGTATATAAGAACGGGCGCAAAGGAATATGGAATATAAGCCTATATAATGCCTATTGTCATATGAATGCCATCACAATTCAGAAAGATAACGAGAACAATGTTATAGACTTCCTGGACAAGAGTTCTTGGCATCGTGCGTTCAAGACATTGAGCTTTATTCCTATCATTCCCTCTGTATCATATACATATATTTTCTAATATGAAAGGTTATAAATATCTCCACATATTATTCGTAATGCTTTTGGCATCCTTTTTTACCTCATGCTATCATGAAGTAGATCTGTCTGAATATAGAGATGAGGATGGCAAGAATCTTCTCACCCTCAATTCTCTTGTATGTCCCGACTCATTAGTCGCAGTAGCGGCGACCAGGACTTACTTCTTTTCCGACACACATAATGAGCGCAACTATGTAAAAGGGCTTGATATAAGCTTCATGGTCAATAATCAAGAGCGGGAAACGCTCTCGTATGACACATCCCGGAATCTTTATGTTTCGGCAACAAAAGTCAAAGAGGGCGATGCTCTCAGAATAATCACTTCTTTTGATAATAAGGAAGTAAGTGCCACGGACATAGTTCCGTTCAAAGCAGAATTGTCAGATATAACAGCGGAACGTCGTGGTCCTATAGCAATCTATTCAAATTATGACTTTGTATTTACATATCGGTTGACATTTACAGACAATCCGAATGAGGACAACTATTATTTCCTTCAATGGGACGAAGTTGACCGAGGTAAGGATGTTGCAATGGGCGAAAGGGATTTTACTCACGAACTGGTGTTTCAGAAACTCGCAGACCAGATACATGGAACGTTGCCAGGTTGGACTCCATACAGTCCTTACGGACTTCCTTTCTCTGACCGTGGCATAAACGGGGAGAAGCATACTCTTATCCTTGAAGAGATTGTTCAGGCTGCGAATGGCAACCCTGCTTGGAACAAATCTCAGATGAAACGAAAATTCAAACTATTTTCGATTTCCAAACCTTATTATGATTATCTGGTAAGCGTCTTGGTTAATCAAACCAATGACAGAGGCATCCAAGGCGGAATAATAGACCTCGGGATAGCCGATCCCGTAAAAGTGTATTCAAATATTTCCGGGGGCATTGGCATCATGGGTTGCTACACTACCTCTGAAACTGAAATTGATGTAATTAAAATAACAGGTCCGTTCCCGGAAAAATAAGTATGAGAAAGATTAGGTATATATTTTCAATCTTATTTTTGCTACAAACAGTGTTTGGAGGTCACTCTCAATCTTCTGTAAATACTGATAGCTTGGATTTTTGCTGCCAAAGTAATGTTCCAGCAATACAATTCCCGAACAGCAAAAATGAATATATTCCATATCGACACATAGTTGCAACTCCAGTTCTGCCTGACAGTGCTGATGTTCGTCTACACCAACGTAAATCATTTTGGCGAGCGGGAGCCGAGACTGTGGGGTTCAACATCGGTCTTTGGGCTTTCGACAGATATGTTCTTAAAGGTCATTATGCCTATATTTCATGGAATACCATCAAGGAAAATTTCAAGCATGGTTTTGAGTGGGATGATGACCATCTTCACACCAATATGTTTGACCATCCTTACAATGGCTCTATATTTTTCAATGCCGGGCGAAGTAACGGTTTCAATTTCTGGCAATCCGAATTGTTTGCGATAGGAGGCAGCGGCATGTGGGAGATGTTCATGGAAAAGGAATATCCCTCGACCAATGACATTATTGCCACTCCAATAGGCGGTGCTGCACTTGGAGAAGTGCTTTACCGCACATCCGATCTTATCCTTGATGACCGCAGTAGCGGAGGCGAGCGTTTCGGCCGCGAATTGGCAGCGTTCCTTGTTGATCCCATGAAGGGAATCAACAGGATTGTCACCGGCGCGGCATGGAAGAAACGAGCCACATCCGGATGCCGATTCGGAATACCTCCAATCAGTGTTGAGTTGTCATTAGGTAGCAGATACCTGTCACTTATTGAAAACGACGAGGGTAGCCGGGCAGGAGCAGTCGCCGAAATCAATATTGAGTACGGCGATAGATTTGCGGAAACTACAAAAGCACCATACGATTACTTCTCTTTCCTGATGGAACTGCAAGGCATAAAATCGCAGCCGCTACTAAGTAGAGTCGAGATCATCGGCCGACTTCTTGCTAAAGAAATTGCCGAAAAAAAAGATATGGATTTCAATGTAGGTCTGTATCAGCATTTTGATTTTTTTGACTCTGACACGATACGACCGGAAAGGAATGCCGCCTATTTCCCATGTTCTGTACCCTATAAAATGGGGTCCCCGGCTTCTATTGGAGGCGGTGCCATGTTCAGGTATGCACCAAATAAGCTAATGTCATTTGACGGGTATCTACATCTCAATGGTGTCATTCTTGCTGGAGTGCTGACAGACTTCTACCGGGATTATCACCGCAATTACAACTGGGGATCCGGATTTTCGGTCAAGACCGGCTTAAACTGGGCATTATCGGATGACAGAATATCTGTCAAGATTGCAAACCAGTTTTACAAAATATACACATGGAGTGGTTATGATGCGAACTACGACTGGTCGTTAACCCCCGAAGGAAAGCCGGTGGATGTTCAGGGTGACGCCTCCCATTCATCGTTCAATCATCTTGAAGCATCTATAAATTATCGTTTGTGGAAGCGTCTTTTTCTGACCGGTGGCATTGATTTTTATTCGAGAAGAACGGAATATACCGATATGTCAATACGCATGGACAATTCCATTATAAGCAGTCCGATTGTCCGCAGCAAACAGTTGGGTTTTCATTTGATGCTGACATATAAGCTTTGACCTCACAGTTGATGTCTATACATTTGTTAAGCCCTATATCTTTTCCTTTCACTAACTTTGCAAAAATTTTGCTGGCTGCAACGCTGGAGATATGGAAGATGACAGACAGGACCGATGATTTCTTCATACCAGACAACGAGGTCAGGCTACCGGAGGAGCTTGATTACGGCCGGGTGGACGAATATATCCGCTCGGCTCAGGCGTTTTCGCGCTCATCTTATCAAAGCGTCTATATCATCGACTATTTCAGGCAGAACTTTCTATATATTTATATATCGGTACTGGGGACGAAATAAGCGATGCAGAAATGACGGAATCTACAATATTAAAAACAGCTTAACCATATATTGACAAAGACAGGTAACCCCGTCAATGATGTCGGGGCTACCTGTCTTTGGATTATAATCCTGTCGGGCGATATGCCGGACGAATAGTCTGAGGTGGGGATTGATAGTGATGTCTTGGTTCCGCAACCATCGACTCCTTTGCATCAGTGGATTGGGCTGGAGTTTCTACTCGCTGAGATTGCTCATCGCGTTTGACTTCCTCGTCGTCCTGTTCCTCTTTCTTGGGAGCGAGGGCGGCGGTGATTTTGCGGTCGAGTGCGGCAAGGTCGGATTTGAGTTGCTTCAGTTCGTCCTCTTTGCCCCATGACTTCGAGATGATGGCTTCAAGCTGGGGAACATCGGCTTTCAGTTTGGCTGTCCGCTCCTCATACTGGGCGATGATGCCGGGAATCTTCTCCAGAGCGTTGACGAAGTTCATACAGGCGGCATGGGTGTCCGACATGGCAATGAAACCGTTGTTGAACTTGTATTTGTAGTTGCCTTCAACCACAAAGCGGTTCTGAATAGCCTCCTTGCCGTCAACGAGCGTGCGCTCTGAGATAATGGAAATCGGGAAGCCATAGACCTCGCCGATACGCTGATACTGTCCGTGCGTGTCGGTACGTTGCGCCAACCCTTGCAGATGGATACCCATGTTCTTCTCATCGGAGAGATTGCAGGTGTCGATTATGAGATTGTTGAGAGGACTGCCGTCCTTGTCTCTCCTGACGACCGCCTCGTAGAGGGCGACCTCTGCTTTCATTCTTTCGATTGCCGCCTCGTTGTTGGCAATATCGTGGGTGATTGTCTGATACCTGAACTTGGAATCGGAGATGCTCTTGTTGTGCGCCTTGCGCTCGCTTTCCAGCGAGGCAATGCGTTTTTCGAGTTTCGCCTTCTCCAACAGGTCAGTATTTCCCGAAAGGATAGCCATGTACTCCGAGAAATTCATGCCGTTCTTCTCGTCCATCGCGCCCTCGTCGATGGTTCGCGCTCCGAGTGCGCCGGATTTTAGCTGGTCGATGAAGGTAGCCTTGCAGTGAAGAAGATTGAACTTGTAGGAATCCAATGACTTCTCCACGGCATAGATGATTACATCCACCTTATTATCAGCGTATAGCTTGGCAATCTCGTTGCCGGCACGAATAGCCCGACCGTCCCTTTGAGTGAGGTCCGAGGGACGCCACGGCGTGTCAAGGTGATGGACTGCGACACACCGTCTTTGAGCATTGACACCGGTACCCAACATTGAGGTTGAGCCGAAAAGGACACGCACATCGCCGTCATTCATTGCTTGAATGACAGCCTTTCTGCTACGCTCCGTCTTACACTCCTGAATGAAGCGTATCTCATGTGCTGGAATACCATAGTCCTCAATCAGCTTTCGCTTGATTTCGGAATAGACATTCCACTCGCCGGGTTTGTATGTCGATAAATCGCTGAACACAAACTGTGTACCACGTTGAGCGTCATATTTGCGGTAATATTCCGCTATCATACGGGCGCAGTGTGAGGCTTTGTTGTTCGGATCATCGCCATATTCCGGGTCAATCATGCGCATATCCAGTGCCATTTTGCGTGCATAGTCAGTAGCGATAAGCATCTTTGCCTTCTCCTCGGTCTCCGACAATGGGCCACGACCGAGAATAGTAGCGTCGCCACTCTCGGCAAACTTCATCAGTTTCTCGATGAATGCCTCCTGTGCCGGTGTCGGAGGAATATGGTGGAGTATCTCGTTCTTGTGAGGTCGGTCAACACCGACATCTTCCGCTGTCCTATAATCCGTGATTTCGTTATAAAACGCCGCTAATTCCGGCACCTTGATGAAGTACCTGAATCGTTCTTTTGCCACTATATTATTCGTGACATTGAACTCAAAGTCGGTAGTTTTCTTTGCGAAGATTGCGGCCCACGCATCGAAGCACCTAATCTCTTGTCTTTCAAGTTCATTAGGACGCAGATACTTAAATAACAGATACAATTCAGTCAGGCTATTGGATATAGTGGTACCACTGAGAAAAGTAGCACCCAAATCCTTGCCTGTACGTTCCTGAATGGTGCGTATGGCATACAATAGGTTGAGTGCCCTCTGGCTTCCCTCGCTATTACCCAGACCCGCCACACGGTCATGTCGGGTGTTGAACATAAGGTTCTTGAACTGGTGTGATTCATCAATGAAGATGTGGTCGATACCCATCTGCTTGAAATCCACCACATTGTCTTTGTTCTGCTCCATCTGGTACTGGATAGTGGCAATCTTGGCTGTCAGGTTCTCTTTCCGCTTGATAAGACCTTTGAGCATACCACGCGACACATCATGCCCTTGCTGCTTCACCACTTCGAGGTTCTCCTCAACCGTGTCAAGTTCAGCCTGAAGAATTTGCTGCTGCATCTCCGGCGACTGTGGAATCTTGCCGAACTGGTCGTGCGACATTATCACGCAGTCATAGTCATTGTTCTTGATATTGTTGAAGAAATCCACACGCTTGTCGGCCTTGAAACTCTTTTCGTCGGCAAATAATATCCGGGCGTTGGGATAGGCAGACTGATAGGTCATGGCAATTTCTGCGACATTGGCTTTCAGTCCGATAATCATCGGTTTATGAGCCAGTCCCAGACGCTTCATCTCATGCGCTGCGATACACATTATCAGCGTTTTACCTGTCCCAACTTCGTGGTCGCAGATGCCACCGCCGTTCTGTTTCAGCATCCAGATACAGTCCTTTTGAGACTGATAAATGGAGCTGATTCCATACCTATCTCCCAATATTTTCATATTGAGGTCCGGGAAGGTCTGATGCGAACCATCGTATTGCGGGCGCACGAAGCAATTGAACTTGTTGTTATACAAATCAACGAGTCTTTCCTTGAACTCCGGCGATTGAGCCTCCAGCCATTCAGAGAATCCGTTGCGGATTTCATCAATCTTGGTATTGGCGAGTTGGATCGCCTCGCTGTCAGGAACTTTTATGTCGTGTCCGTCCTCATCCTTGCCGATTGACTTCTTTATGTCCGGTATGGTATTGTGAAGAGCGTGTTTAAGAAGGCTCATGCCGTCGTATGTACGGTAATAGCCTCTGACACAGAATTCCTCCCATATCTTCATGTTTTTGTTGGGCGCATCTGCCGAATATTCATCCATTGAGGAAGAGTATGCAATTTTAATCTCTGTTTCATACAGATGGCTCATATATGCCGAGTATATGCCCGTCGGGATCCATCGCTCGCCGAAATTGAAATCAAGCTCATCGAACTCAATTCGGCGGGGTCGGGCTTCCTCCAACGCTTTGAGGGAATCCTGCGACATGGCGATGAACGGCTCGATGCCGTCGTAGCCGGGGAAGCCCTTGATGCGTTCTTCCTCCCGGTCAATCCATGCCTTGACAGCCTCTGCTTTGGCAACGACATTACCGGCGATAAAGCGGTCTTTTATCCCGTAATTGCTCACAAGCGGATTGTAGTAGATGTGTCCCGCAAGGTTCTCAACCATTGAGTCCTCATCCATATCCACCAATGACGACATGTATTCGAGATTTACCTCGCCATATTTGTTGAGCGACGCGGTCAATGCCTCTAACGGTGTATCTACACTTGTAACCTCGTCAAGAGAGAATGAAACGGGGTGGTCGAAGATGTCAGCCTTGACAAACTGACCGTTCTCACCACGTTCCAGAGCCAGCGAGTCACGACCGTTGGCATCCATAAGGATGAACTTGACATTCTGTTTCTCATTGAGATGGCCATACTTAGCGACAAACTCATCGTAATACTGATTGAGGTGTTCGCGTAGGTGTTCACTCGGCTCATGTGTCTCTGCTTCGTAGTTATAGAGTTGCTGGTATGTCTCCGACATGGTGATATACAGCATGGCTCGTTTCTCCTGCTCAGGTTTTAGACCGAGAGGTGTGAATGTGGCTCCCGTCTTTCTGACATCTGACAGAAATCCGACCATGCCGTCGGCAACGACCATTGAGCCGTTCTTGTGAAAGAACTGAATATCCTCCGAGAACGGACGCGGTGACATATCACGCTCGATAGGAATTGCCGTAACTTTCGGTTGTCTGGCACGACCACCGGGAATGAAATCACCCTCGATCTTTTCGATATAAGTTTCTCCGGGGGCTATTCCGGCTGCTTGTGCCGCTTCCTGAGATTCCTTTTCAAGACGCATCTCCTCCATCTGACGATGGGCAATCGACATCATGGCTTCATAAAAGCCATTGATAGGTGGATTGTCGTCCCAGTTTAACGAGCCATAAAACTCCAGTTCCTTGTCAGTCAGTTTGCGGAAGGCGTTGTTGCGGATAGGCTTCGCTTCTGTCGCAGGATTGGCAGGTTTCGGCTTTTCCTCCGGCTTTTGCATCTGCTGACGACGGTAGCTCTTTTGCTGAAGAGGCTCCAGTTCTCCGAAAAGATTGTAGGCAAACAGCCGAGGGTCGGGATTATCTGAATAATCCGGTCTGCCGTCGGTTTCAATCTCCTTAGTTTCTACCTTTGGAGCTTCAATTGGTTTGGGTTCAGGTTTGGATTCCAATCTTGGCTCTGGCTTCGGAGGTGGGTTAGGCGTAACCGTCTCGACCACCTTTTGCCGGGATGTCTTTTTCAGCTTCGGATCCTCCAACTGCTCGCAGATAGCCACACGCTTGCCTGCCCGCACAAGTTTTGGCAGATAGGTGTCAAGAGCATGATGCGGAAATCCCGCCAATTCAATGCGGTTATCAGGGCCGTTCATTCGGCGCGTCAGAGTAATACCAAGTATTTCAGACGCTTCGATTGCATCCTTGCCGAAAATCTCGTAGAAATCGCCGACACGAAACATAAGAATGGCGTCGGGATGTTTCTTCTTCATCTCCTGATACTGTTTGAGCAAAGGCTCATTCTTCTGCTCAATCTTCTCGGCGAGTGGCTTCTGTTTCGGAGTTTCAGACTTTACTTCGGGTGTCGGTTTGACAGGGTCAGGCGTAGGCGGCTTGATACCATTTGAATTATATAATTCCAGATTTAGGCGCAGGCGCAGCGACTCATCGAGAGCCTTGCGTAAATCCTCGGCAATGCCATCAACCCCGTCTTCGTGTTTATAGATGATAGCGGGTTTGCCGAAGGGATCTGTTCCAACTTTTGCATCGGTGCATATCACATTCTGCGGAAAAGCCTGAAAGAACTTGTTGCCCGGCACCTTCGTACCACGGTCAACTACCGACTGGATGAAAAATTCCTCATCAGCCGACAATGCTTTCTTACCGGTATGCTTCTGAAGGATAATCAGGTCGGAGCCGGCATCTGTTCCGGCGTTCTCGCTGAAAGTGTTGTTTGGCAGACGCAACGCCGCCACAAGGTCGGCACGCTTCACAAGCTCCATCCTCACGAAAGGACTGCCGGCGTTCATTACACCTTGGGATGCTATGAAAGCGACAAGTCCACCCTCGCGCACTTGGTCGAGTGCCTTTAAGAAGAAATAATTGTGAATTGTCTTTGTCGCCTGACGGTAGGCAATATCCTTGCTCACGGCATACGCCGGGTCGGCGACAGCAAAATCCCCGAAGGGAACATTGGAGGCGGCAACATCGAAATAACCGTTGAAGTCGCGCTCTATCTCCTCGAAACCCTCTATGCGAGTCAGAATAGACGGATGCAATGCCGAAAGGATTTTGCCAGTAAGCAAATCCTTCTCGTACGCCAGCACCTCGGCTCCGGGATAACGGTCATTGCGCAGAAAAGAGTCAATGAAGGCACCCTGTCCGGCTGACGGTTCCAAAAAACTTTTCACCTCGACGCCGGAGTATTTCAACGAATCAGAGAGAGCATCCACTATGCGGTTGTCGGTATAGAATGCTGTTAGTACAGATGCTTTCAGAGAATCCATATAACGGGCAAACGCCCTGTCATCCTTGGAATAGTCGTGAATAAGGCGGTGCAGCTCAACAGTCGGAGCAAAAAGCTCTATGTCCGATTTGCTCCACTTAGCGGCATCGGCTAATTCATTGGCATCGTTGAGTATGCACTTCAATCCACCGAAACCGGCATACTTGCGTAGCACTTCCCGTTCTTCGGCATTTTGCGCAGTGCGTCCGGCCACACCGAGACGCAGGACGAGCCTTATCGCCTCGATGTTGTCGCGCATGGTCTGTAACTTATTGTAGGCCATTGTCGGAAAGATAGATTACGATTCTGCCTACAATCTCGGTTTCCATCAGTTCAAGGTCAAGGGCATCAACGCCTATTGCCATACGGTCAACACCGTCGAATAAGTCCGGGATATCGGTCATGACCTGATTTGTCCAGTATTCCACAGCCTCCTCGCTGTCAAGGTCGATGGTATCCCCGAAATTTTCAAGTATGAGTTCCGATATAGTGTCATACTCCGATGCTCCGACATTGGAGAAAAGCACGGATATAGCCTCGGCTTCCGCCATTGGCACATTGGCCCCGTTGCGCCGTGCATTTTCAAAGGCGTCAAGCGCGGCGATAGAGTTGGAAATAATCTGAGGATGGTCAGGGTCAACCTGATATTTGTTGAGCTGGAGATACTGCAACAAATAGAAATAGTAATAATTGAAGTCGGTAAGACTTCGGTCTAGTTCTAACATGATTGTGGATATTTAGTGGTGGTTTGTGATTACTTCGGGGCGAACAGGTGTTGTAGTGCCGGGTCTGACATTATGCGCTCTTTCTCGTCGGCGATGATTTGAATCACATCGGCTTTCACCTGCTCGTAGTTGCGCTGTATTACAGCCTTCATGCGCGACTTGTCCGGTGTGTCGTCCTTGAAATCGGTCAGTACGGGTATAGGCTTGTATCTCGATGTTTCAGCCTTAACTCTCGTGCTGTCTATGACAATCTCGGCATGAAAAATCTTCTGGTCTATGCGCTCGTTGATATTGTCGCAGACCGCGCCGACGAACATTCCCTGTGTCAGAGTTGAAATCTTGCTCGGCGGGATAAGACTGTCCATCTGCGTGTTGATGGAGTGGCTGACATCCTGACGGTTGATTGAGATTGACTGTCGTTTCTGGAGAACCTTGCCGAACCTCTCTGACAGCGTCTTGGCGGTTTCGCCCACGACCTGCCCGGAAAAGATGTTGCCGACGGTGTTCATCACCACGGCCGCTTCCTTATCACCATAGTCGCGTTTGAGCTGGGAGAAATCCTGAAAGCCGAGGCACACGGCAACACGGTTGCTACGGGCGGTGGCAATCAGTTGGTCAAGGCCCTTGAAATATATAGTGGGCAATTCATCTATGATAACCCCGCTTTTGAGCATCCCTTTCTTGTTTATGATTTTGACGATACGGGAGTTATACAGTCCGAGTGCCGCACCATATATGTTCTGGCGGTCGGGATTGTTGCCCACGCACAGGATTTTAGGCTCTTTCGGGTTGTTGATGTCGAGCGTGAAATCATCGCCGGTCATTACCCAGTAAAGCTGCGGTGAAATCATACGCGACAGCGGGATTTTCGCCGACGCAATCTGTCCCATGAGCTGCTCCGCCGCGCCTCCCTGCCAAGCGTCCATAAACGGCGACAGATAGTTTTCCAGCTCCGGATAGCTTGTGAGTATGGGGAACAAATCTTCATAACGGCGGTTGAGCAACTCGATGGCATGGGGAAAGGTGCAGTAGATACCGTTCTTGTAGATACGGAGATACCAGATTATAGCCGCGAACAGTACAATCGGGGACTCCACAAAGAAGTCGCCCTGCTTGCTCACCCACGACTTGTTGAGATTGAGCATTATAGTGTACGCACTCTCGTATGCGTCGGCAATATCGGTCATAAAGTCGGGGTGTATAGGGTTACACCGGTGGCTACGTTCAGGATCGTCGAAATTTATCATGTAGAATTTCGGTTTGATTTTGCCGTAGCCGTCTTTGTGCGTCAGCAGGTGGTTATAGGCTATCTCGCTCAAATCCGGGCATTTGAAGTCATAGATATAGCCGCTGTAACCTTTCTCTATCATCTGTTTGATGAAAGAGTTGATAACGGCATAAGACTTGCCGGAACCGGGTGTGCCAAGCACGATTGTGGCGCGGAACGGATTGACGACATTTATCCAACCCTTGTGCCATTTCTTCTCAAAGTAGAATTTGGTAGGCAGGTTTATGGAATATTCGTTGTCCATAAGCTCCATTTCCTGCATGAAGCTCTCGTTCTCGTCGTTGAAACGGTCGTCCATCATGTTGTTCTTCAGCATACGCCCCGCCCATATACCGCCCATCATCAGGCAGATGTAGCCCGTGACGGTGGTGATTATATAGGTGTAGCGCATACCGGCGTCGAGTGTCCACCAGTTCAGCCGGAACAAGACGGAGCCGATACCAAGCATTATCCCGATGTGCCGCCATGTGATGTTTTCGCTCCTTACACCTCTGGTGCCGAAGCACGACAGACCGAGAAGCAGCAGCGAGAAAAGTTTGGCGTTGAAGGTGGTGTTGAAAAGACCGCAGGTGCGGTTGAAGTTGGCGCAGATCTTATAGACGGTCGAATAGAACCAGCCGCTGTCCACGGTTTCCACGCGGGTGAACCAGTAAAGGTTGGCGACAACCAGCACGATACTGACTGCCCGCAGGAAGTCCATGATCTTTGCCAACGCTCTGAGGTCGTCCTCTTGTTGGCTCATAATAAAATGTGGGATTAAAGATTAAAATTTCGGGCGACGCCCTTTCTTCTTTTTTCGCTGCATACGGCGGCGGAATTCTTCCTCGTCGGGATTGAACGACTGCCCCGGTTGGAACAGGTCAAGACCCGGAAGCGTGAAATCGCTGTCGCCGTAATCCGTGGCGGAGTGGGAAGTGGCAGATTGATGTTGGCTGCCTGTGGAGTGCTGCTGCCCATCCGACGGTGTCTGAGTGTCAGCGGTTTGGGATTGAGTATCCGAATAGTGGTCGCCGTTCTGCTGCGGTTCAGGCACAATAACGGGAGTGTCGGGAACCTGCACACCGTTTGTCGCCTGTTGATTGTTGAAACGCTCATTAAGGGCATTTGCCGAGAACTGCTTGCCGAGTCGGGAACCGTTCAATACAGTCATGGTGTTGTGGTCGATGAACGTAACGCCGTAGATGCGCCCCTCGTCGGTGTAGCGGAAAACGACATCTATGCCGCAGTCCTTCAGTTTGGCTGTGAAATCGTCCTTATCCGTTGATTGAGCGAGGCAGTCCGCAACCTTGCGTTTAGTGGGAGCAATGTCAATTTTGTCTTTCGCTTTCTCAAAACGGCTGTCAATCGCCGTTCTGCTTGCGAATTTGCCGAGGCGCGAAGCCTTGAACGGATTGGCGATAACCTTGCCTTCATCGTCGGTGGCGAAATAGACCAGACCGTGATACTCACGACCATTCACTCTGCCGTCGGTCTGCTCACACCTAATATTATATAAGGAGAGGACGGCGTTATACTCGCCCATAGTCTGGAACTTGTATCGCATACCGACCATTTTGACGGTGTTGGCAACCTGACGCTTGATGTCGCCGGAGGGGTCAACTTTCTTAATCGGCATATCGGGAGTGATTTTCTCGCGCTGCGCCTTGTGGAGATTGTATTTTCCCTCCAGCTCAGTGGTAATTTTCTTGCTTCGCCGGAACAGGAAATCCTGATTGAGCCGCCTGCCCTGCTCGTTGACATTGACGGTCACTATATGGATATGGTGTCGGTCGATGTCCTCGTGCTTGTAAATTATGAAAGGCTGCTCCCCGAAACCGAGTTTCTCCAGATATTCACGGGCGAGGATTTCAAAATCCTGATCCGTGAGCCTGTCATCCGGGTGCGGATTGAGCGATATATGAAGAACCGGCTTCTTTGTCCGACCCATCATCGGCATGAACTCTCTGAAATTTTCGGCAATACGACCGATGTCGATTTGCCCGTCTGCCGGAAGAATGATTTTGTTGGCTCCTAACAGACGGCCTTCCTCCTTGTTGATTTTCTCAGAATTGTATGCCAATGCGCCATAGAGCGAGGAACCTATCGAGATTTTTGCGACCATTGTTCATCGAATTTTTCAGACAGAGCCATGACATCTGTCATCACGGCAATCATGTCAAGTGTGGCTTTCTCCAGCTTGTAGAGAGATGTCATTGCTTTCTTTTCGGTGAAATTGGCGCGAAGCTCCTTCACAACGAGGTTGTAGTTTACCCCGATTGTGCGGTACTGGCAGAAAAATTCGGATAGTTTGGCACAATAGACGGCAAGCGATTTGTCGGTGGTCAGCACCCTGAAAGGCTTGCCGAAGATGAGTTGCTTGATGAAAGTGGCCTTGACGGTAGCGTTTGCCCTTTCCATCATCCGGGACAATTCATCCCATTCGAGGTCGTCAAAACGTACCTTGACGCAGTGGCTGCACTTGTTGGCAACCGGCGGTCGTCCGCCTTTGTTAACGAAATCAGTCATAAAATGTGGATTATAAGTGGTGAAAGCATCATGGGTGTTCCTGCCTACGCAGTAAAATCGAGGGATATTCGACTTTGGAGATTATCCTACATAGCAAGGTTGTTTCGTGTGGACTGCCGGTCCCTCGAAACCTTTTCGGACCCCGAAAAGACACCTTGCTATGTCTATGTGGACATTCTTCCTTACCAGAAAAACGGCAATGTCAGTCAATGATGCCCGGTATCATTATGATGACAATGGTGAAAGTCGCTTTTCATCGCCCGGAGGAAGAAAATCACCGTGATGCTGATATAAAGATACGAAAAAAATCTCTGATTTGCCAGAGATGAGATAAAAATCCGCTGATTAAGAAACAGGCGATGGAGGCAGCAAAAAAATTTGCGCGGCGAAATGTTAAAAATTCAGCCGAGTTTTTCGGACATAGCCGGACATAGTTGGACATAGTCGGACAATGCTCTTAATCACAGCAGATGGGCTTGTTTTTAGATTTGTCAGTTTGCAGAATTATTTGTTTCTTTGTGTAAAGATTGACAGTTAAACCTGCCTTCAAGGAGTTCAACTTACAGACTTTATTATAGAACTATCCATTGAACTGCAAGTATGATTTTCAATCTGTCTTGAGAACATTGAGTATATTGATAGATATATATGGTTTTAGACAAATCTATATCCTTCCTTAAAGTTCAACTTATAGATATGGAATTGGAACTGTTTAATGAACGATAAAGATACAGTCTTATAGATTTATGTATCTGCAATATTATTTACTGTTTGATTGACAAATCTATTTATCTATAATTCATAGCTTGATGGCTTCAAGGCTTGTCAGCTATGGGTTACAGACAGCACCCACCACTAAACTCCACATCCAAACCCGAACCAGACATGACTGACGAAGCCAACCATTTCCGGCTCACTTAGCCGATGCCCTCCCGACAGCGGAGGAAGGTCGCAACGCGCGGCATAGAAAGCTGTCAATCCCCGCATAGTATATGCCGGCACTGCTTCGCGCCGATAGAAGCCCGGTCTATCCGTGTCAGAAGATACGCTGACGGCAACCGCTGTGCAACCACCACTACATCCAAATCCAAATTAAATTTTATGACAGACCCCAAATTTGTCGCTTTCTCCACCCAGAAAGGTGGGGCAGGCAAGACCACTCTGACCGTTTTGGCGGCGAGTTACCTCTACTATGTGAAAGGGCTAAAAGTCCTTGTCGTGGACTGCGACTATCCTCAGTTCAGCATCGAGGAGATGCGCCAGCGCGACAAAGATCTTATCGAGTGCAGCCCTCAGTTCAAGAAACTTTTTTCCGACAATCTTCGCCAGACTAAACTTGCGCCTTATCCTCTCCTGACGGCAAAGCCGGAGGAGGCGATGCAGAAGGTACGCGACATCATCGAGGCCGGAAACGAGATAGACATCGTTTTCTTCGACCTGCCCGGCACGGTCAATAACCGTGGCGTCGTCAACATTCTCAACTGCATGGACACGGTTATCGTGCCCGTTGCAGCCGACAAGGTTATACTTGAAAGCTCGCTCGCATTTGCCCTGAAAATACAGGAGTGGCTCACAACCGGACGCACACAAGTCAAACAGATGTATATGCTCTGGAACCTCGTCGATGCCCGTGAGAAAACAGACCTCTACGATCAGTATGAGGCGGTTTTCGAGGAATACGGTCTTATGACCCTGAAAACCAAGATACCGGACACAAAAAAGTATCGTCGTGAAGGGTCAAAGACGCTCAACCGCGCCGTGTTTCGCTCGACCGTCATGCCTCCTGACAAGACACTGCTCAAAGGTACGCGCCTGCCGGAGCTTACAGATGAACTGCTCGGACTTCTCAAACTCTGACCTCTATGGCGAAAGTATATGAGTCGGAAATCGACCCTGATGAGTTCATCAGGTCTTTCAGAGAGGAGTCCTCCTCGTTGTCAACGCTGAAAAGGAAGCCTAAAGAAAGTCCCACGCCTGACATACCCAGTTCGACAGAAAATAGTGTTGAGTCCACTGAATCCAATTATGTGCGCCCGGAACAATCTTCTGCCGATACAAAACGGGAGGCCATGTTCCGTGAACGCTTTATCACGAGAACAACCTATCTGCGCCCGCAGGTCAAATTCCTTATGGTGGAGATAGACCCCGTTCTGATTGGTAAAATCAAGAGGCTTATCGCTTTCGAGAATGGTTCCTGTTCCCTCAAATCATATATAAACAACGTACTGGCATCCCATTTTGAGGAGTATGCCGATGTAATCAACCCCAAACTCTAACCATCTATGCCCAAATCCCCACTTGTAACCATCAACGTGAATCCGGCCACTGACATTGATGTCAGAGCCGCAGAGGAGCGCAGGAAATATGCCGCCAAGTTTCTCCGGCCCGGCATTGTTCGCTCCAACACCAAAGTGTATATCTATCCCGAAGTCCATGCCGTCCTGAGCCGCATGGCAGAACGGTTCCGCGATACCGGTGCCTCCATAGGCTCGTATGTGTCTGAGATACTTCTCGACCACTTCGCCAACAACCGTGAGGTCATGGAGGGTCTCTATGATGAAAACAGCCAGCCGCTATTCTGATGGAAACGCTGTTTATCATAGCATTGCTCGCAAGCAATGTGTGGCTTATCCGAAAAGTCCTGACGAAGCCAGACACTCCGGCTAACGGCAAGAATGACAACTGCGCACCTCCGGAACAACCGCCCGCAGATGAAGCGCCCGGGGAAGAAGTCGTCGGCAAAAGCTCCTTCGATGCCGATAAGTTCATGGACTCGTTTCGTGAAATAGCCAAAGAAGCCGCTGCCGAAGCAGCGAGGGAAGTCGTGCCTCTTATTGTCATGGAACTGGGCAAACCATCCGATGCCGGACTGCCCGATACCCCCGAAGAAAAGCCGTCGGTTCAGATACCTCCTGAAAAGCTGGACGAGATATTCTCCACTCATTCCGTCAGTGAGCTTACAGGCGAAACTCCGCCTCCGGCCGATGCAAATGCAGACGGTATAGACTTCGAGGAAATGCAGACCGCCATGAAGGTGCTGAAAAATCAGCCTCACACCACTGAGGATGAGCAGACTGCCCGACGGGTAGTTTCCGAACTTGAAGGCACCGAAATAATCGAATATGTCAAACTCGACCCGGTTGTGCGCAAGCGCATACTGATGATTGAATGTCAGTTGCCCGACGTACCTGAAGATGCACCGGCGGTGAAAACCGACGAGGGTATTGAGAAAGTCCGCAAGATAGTATTTCATGCAGACATAGACACAACCGATATTGATGCCATCGACTTCAATATACTTCACTGACCATCACTAAATCCAAATCAATTATTTTATGACTAAATTCTTCAAGTCGCTCTACAAGCGCATCGTGGAGTTTATGAACGCTCCCGGTATGCGTCGCCCAATGGCCGCCATGCTCACACTGATGATATGCGCCGCCAACCTCTATGCCGCCGGCAACGGTCTGGCAGGCATCAACGAGGCAACCTCGATGATGACATCCTATTTCGACCCCGCAACAAAACTGATCTATGCCATCGGTGCTGTCGTCGGTCTTATCGGCGGTGTCAAGGTCTATGGCAAGTTCAGTTCCGGCGATCCCGACACGAGCAAGACCGCCGCGTCGTGGTTCGGTGCGTGTATCTTTCTTGTGGTCGCGGCCACAATCCTGCGCTCGTTCTTCCTCTAATCCATGCCGGTGATGGAATATTCTATTAACAAGGGCATAGGCAGGACGGTGGAATACAAGGGGCTGAAAGCGCAGTACCTGTTCATCTTCGCCGGTGGTCTTATCGCCGACTTCATACTGTTCGTAATCCTCTATATGTGCGGGGTGCAGCAGGGTCTGTGCATAGGCTTCGGTGCCATAAGCGCGTCGGTACTGGTGTGGTACACCTTCCACCTAAACGGCAAGTACGGGCAATACGGACTTATGAAGCTCACATCGGTGAAATACCGCCCCCGGTACATCATCAACCGTCTGCGTGTGCGTAACATAATGAAGGGAGGTCGCCGATGAGAAACATACTGAAAGCAACAACTCTGGAGTCAAAGTTGCCGCTTCTCGCGGTGGAACACGGCTGTATCATCAGCAAGGTCGCCGACATAACCGTGTGTTATGAGGTTACGCTGCCGGAGCTGTTCACCGTCACATCGCAGGAATACGAGGCGATGCACGCCGCTTGGTGCAAGGCAATCAAGGTATTGCCGCGCTTCACGGTGGCGCACAAGCAGGACTGGTTTGTGTCGGAGAACTATAAGCCGGAACTGCAAAAAGACGATTTGTCTTTTCTTGACAGGAGTTTCGAGCGTCATTTCAACGAGCGTCCGTATCTGGCGCACAAGTGCTACCTGTATCTGACAAAGACCACAAAGGAGCGTATGCGCCAGCAGTCGAATTTCTCCACCCTCTGCCGCGGGCGTATCACTCCGAAGGAACTCAATCACGAGATGATTGTCGGCTTCATGGAAGCCGTGGGTCAGTTCGAGCGCATAATCAACGACACAGGATATATCTCGCTGCGCCGCATGGGTAACGATGAGATTGTCGGTACCGACAGCACATCGGGCATTATTGAGAGGTATCTATCGCTGTCAACCGGTGATGTAACCTGTCTGGAGGATATAGACCTGTCGCCTAAAGAAATGCGCGTCGGTGACAAGATTCTGTGCCTGCACACACTGTCGGATACCGACGACCTGCCCGGAAAGGTCAGCACCGACAACCGGTATGAACGCCTGTCAACCGACAGGAGCGATTGCAGACTTAGCTTCGCCTCTCCAGTGGGCCTGCTCCTGCCGTGCAACCACATCTACAACCAGTATGTGTTTATTGACGACCACGACGAGAATCTGGCGAAGTTTGAAAAGACGGCGCGCAATATGAACTCGCTTTCACGGTATAGTCGAAGTAACGCCATAAACAAAGAGTGGATTGACCGCTATCTGAACGAGGCACACAGCTACGGTCTTACCTCGGTGCGCTGCCACTGCAACATCATGGCTTGGAGCGACGATGCCGAGGAACTGCGCCGGATAAAGAACGATGTCGGCGGTCAGCTTGCGACTATGGGTTGTATGCCACGCCACAACACAATCGACTGCCCGACGCTGTTCTGGGCGGCGATGCCGGGCAACGAGGCAGATTTCCCTGCGGAAGAATCGTTCTACACCTTCACAGAACCGGCGGTGTGCTTCTTCACGGGCGAGACCAACTACCGCTCGTCTCTGTCCCCCTTCGGGATAAAGATGGTGGACCGTCTGACCGGGAAACCGCTCCATCTCGACATTTCCGACGAGCCGATGAAGCGAGGAATAACGACCAACCGCAACAAGTTCATCCTCGGTCCGTCGGGTAGCGGCAAGTCGTTCTTCACCAACCATCTGGTACGCCAGTATTATGAACAGGGCGCCCATGTGCTGCTGATAGACACCGGCAACTCCTACGAAGGTCTGTGCAACCTTATCCACAACCGTACCCACGGGGAGGACGGCATATATTACACATATACCGAGGAGAGTCCGATTTCCTTCAATCCATTCTACACTGACGATTCGGTCTTTGATGTGGAGAAGAAGGACAGCATCAAGACGCTGCTTCTCACGCTCTGGAAGTCGGAGGACGACCGGATAACGAAGACGGAATCGGGTGAGCTTGGCTCGGCTCTGTCAATGTTCATCGACCGGATGAAGAAAGACCGCGACATCGTTCCCTGCTTCAACTCGTTCTACGAGTTCATGCGCGACGAGTACCGCGAGGAGATGGCGAAACGCCCGATTCCGATTCACCGGCAGGATTTCGACATAGACAATTTTCTGACCACGCTCCGGCAGTATTACCACGGCGGACGGTTCGATTTCCTTCTCAACTCAAAGGAGAACATCGACCTTCTCAACAAGCGCTTTGTTGTCTTCGAGATTGATAATGTTAAGGATAACAGGGAATTATTCCCTGTGGTCACCATAATCATTATGGAGGCTTTCATCAACAAGATGCGCCGTCTGAAGGGTATCCGGAAAGTCCTGATATGCGAGGAGGCATGGAAGGCGCTCTCCACCGCGAACATGGCCGAGTATATGCGCTATATGTACAAGACCGTCCGAAAATATTTCGGAGAGGCTGTCGTGGTGACGCAGGAAGTCGAGGATATAATCTCCAGCCCGATTGTCAAGGAGACCATCATCAACAACTCCGACTGCAAGATACTCCTTGACCAGCGCAAGTACATGAACCGCTTCGACCAGATCCAGTCGCTGTTAGGTCTGACCGACAAGGAGAAGGCGCAGATACTCAGCATCAATCTCGCCAATAACCCGAACCGGCTTTATAAAGAGGTCTGGATCGGACTCGGCGGAACGCAGTCTGCCGTGTATGCCACGGAGGTGAGCCGGGAAGAATACTTCTGCTACACCACCGAAGAAACGGAGAAAATCAGGGTGCTGGATACGGCACGGAGACTTGGCGGCGACATAGAGGCCGCAATAAAGCAACTCGCAAATGAATGATGTATGACGGTTTTACGGATATTGCTTCTTATAATCACGGTGGTTATCGCCGTTGTCGCGCTCCTCCTGCGCGCGGCACTCTGCCTTCTCTCTTTGGGAGTGAGGTTAATCGGAGGATGCGCCTCCAGAATTTACTGACATAAATAATCATTACAATGAGCAGACTTAAATTTATAATTCCCGTTGTCGCGCTGGTCATGTTCCTCTGCGCCGGCAAAGCACACGCGCAGTGGACGGTCATCGACCCCTCCAACATAGCGCAGAGCATCGTGAACAACTCAAAGTCGCTTGTCCACGAGTCGAAGACTGCGACGCACATGGTCAAGTCGTTTCAGGAGACGGTCAAGATTTACGAGCAGGGCAAGAAATATTATGACGCCCTGCGCTCGGTCAACAATCTTGTCCGCGACGCCCGCAAGGTGCAGCAGACCGTCCTGATGCTCGGCGACATAAGCGAGACCTATGTGACGAATTTCCGCAAGATGCTGACCGACCCGAATTTCACTGCCTCGGAACTGTCGGCTATCGCCTCGGGCTACACCCGTCTTCTCGAAGAAGCCAACGGGGTGTTGGGTGAGCTGAAGAACGTGGTGAACATCACCACTATGTCGATGACCGACAAGGACCGTATGGATATTGTGGACCGGTGCTATAGGGAGATGAGCCGCTACCGCAACCTGACTTCCTATTTCACCAACAAGAACATCTCCGTGTCCTATCTCCGCGCGAAGAAGAAAGCTGATACTCAGCGTGTGATAAACCTTTACGGCAAGGGTGCCGAAAGATACTGGTGATTATGCTCTGCGCGATAGATTTCTCGAATCTCCATACGATTCTGCGCTCGCTCTATGACGAGATGATGCCTCTGTGTTCCGACATGGCGGGTGTCGCGCAGGGAATCGCCGGACTCGGCGCGCTGTTCTATGTCGCTTACCGGGTATGGCAGGCCCTCGCAAGGGCTGAACCGATTGATGTGTTCCCGCTGCTGCGCCCGTTTGTGATCGGATTCTGTATCATGTTCTTCCCGACCGTGGTGCTTGGCACGATAAATTCCGTGATGTCGCCTATCGTGCAGGGAACCGCCGGTATGCTGGAGGGCCAGACTCTCGATATGCAGAAATACCGCGAGGAGAAGGACAGGCTCGAATACGAGGCGATGATGCGCGATCCCTCCACGGCGTATCTTGTAGATGACGCGGAGTTTGACCGTCAGATTGACGAACTTGGAGTGACGGAGATAGGCACGGCGGCGGGTATGTATATCGAGCGCGGTATGTACAAAGTGAAGAAAGCCATTCAGAATTTCTTTCGTGAGCTTCTGGAACTGCTATTTCAGGCTGCGTCGCTGACCATCGACACGATAAGGACTTTCTTCCTGATAGTCCTTGCCATCCTCGGCCCGATAAGTTTTGCGATTTCGGTGTGGGACGGATTCCAGAACACCCTTGTCCAGTGGATATGCCGCTATATACAGACCTATCTGTGGCTCCCCGTGGCAGACCTGTTCTCGACAATTCTGGCGAAAATACAGGTGCTGATGCTCCAGAATGACATTTCGGAGCTGACCAACAACCCGAATGTCGATATTGACGGGAGCAACACCGCGTATATACTCTTTATGATAATCGGAATCATCGGATATTTCACAATCCCGACGGTTGCCGGATGGATCATACAGGCCGGAGGCATGGGCAGCTACAACCGTGCGGTCAACAATACGGCTATGCAGGCAGGTTCCGCCGCCGGAAGTGTCGGAGGTGCGGTTGCCGGAAATGTGGCCGGTCGTGTCGGCAAATTATTGAAATAACATTCTGATACGGATTAAATGGAATTCAAGTCATTAAAAAACATCGAGACATCCTTCCGTCAGATACGCCTTTTCGGAATAGTGTTCGTGGCGATGTGCGCGGTGGTGGTCTCGGTGGCGCTGGTGGCTGCTTTCAATTTCGCCGAGAAGCAGCGGGAGAAGATTTATGTCCTCGACAACGGCAAGAGCCTGATGCTCGCCTTGTCT
>ERZ779802.82-NODE-82-length-39747-cov-4.227980_pt1 | contig 39747 bp, 39 predicted proteins | sample MGYA00511252_ERZ779802 | MGnify/ENA primary metagenome ERZ779802 (study PRJEB29588, sample SAMEA2153887) | human gut metagenome | biome: human gut; feature: human-associated habitat; material: faeces | place: Denmark | collected 2008/2010 ... | reverse complement strand
GGGGGGCGAGCGGATTTCGCCGGCGAAGCTGACGGCCCCGACGAGCGTCAGCCCGGCCATGAACCACGGGTAGGACAGCCCGAAGCATGCGAAATAGAGCCACGCCCCGAAAAGAAAGACGATTCCGCCGCCACGGAGCGTGACAGCGGTGTGGGATGAGCGTTCATTCGGGCGGTCGATGATGTCGAGCCGGTCGGCCACGCGGAAGTAGCAGAGCTCGAGGGCGAAGAGGGCGAAGAGTATAAAGAGGTATATCATAATCGGATGCCGACCGGGTGTTGCAAAATTAGCGAATTCCCGGAACGTAGTCAAGTTTTTGAAGAAAATTCAGAGTCTGGAAAGGGATTCCTCGAGGCTTACGAGTTGATATTCGAAGGGATAATCTGTCAATGAGCGGTCGTAGTACTGGTCCGCGAACATTTTTGACACAGGCTTTAGGAAGGGGGCGGCGACCCGGACAAGAGGATTGAAAAGCCGGGAGATAAAGATGGAATGATTCGCTTGCCTCCCGAGTGCGCGGACAAGTTCTACGGTGTCGGCGTATTCGCGGTTCTGGAGATGGAATGTTCCGGAAAGACGCCGATCGAGGGCCTGACGCACGAACTCGCTCAGGTTGTCGATGTAAAGCATCGAGCGGCGATTGTGCCAGGCAGGGAAAACGGGCGTGCGGGCTGCCAGCCGGGCGAGGCGCGGAAAATTCCCCTTGTTGCCGGGACCGTAAATCATGCATGGCCTGAGGACAGCCACCTTGAAGTCCGGGGTCTCGAGTTTCCGGAGGCCGATTTCGGCACGGAGTTTTGAATCTCCGTAGAAGTCGTTGGGCGCCGGTTCTGTTTCAGGGGTAATGGCTGTTCCTTTCAGCGATTTGGAGGCGTGGAAGACAATCATTGAGCTCATGAAAATGAACTGCCCGACTCCGGCCTCTCGGGCGGCACGCGCGATTTCAAGCGCAAGGTCGCAGTTCACCTTGTAATATAAGGGCGCCATTTCCGGCTTCGGGTCTACGTGGGCAAGTCCCGCTACATGAAAAACGGCATCGTAGAGCGACAGGTCGGCCTTGCGCCAATTGTCGCCGACGGTGTCGACGGTGTCGATTTTGTATTTCTCAGGTTCGCGCATGAGCCACCGCTCGACAGAGGAACCGACAAAACTGTTGGCTCCCGTAATAAGTATTTTCATGAATGAAGGTTTTTTAGAGGCTTTGCAACAATCGGGCGTAGCGGTCGGTGACAATGTCTTTTGTATAGCCTTTCTTAATGACGTCAAGACCTTTCCGGCCCATCTCGCGTAGTTCCTGAGGGCTCACCGATGTCAGCCACGCTTCGGCTTCCGATGCCTTGTCTTCGGGATTGTCGGCGCAAATGAGCTTTGCGCAGCCGACACCTTCGAGAAAGTTCACTATCGGCGTTCCTTGTGGAGAGCATACGAGGAGAGGCTTGCCGGATGCCATGATGGTGTAGACCTTCGAGGGAAAACCCTGAGCGGCTATCCGCGATTCCATGAAGATGAACTGGAGGTCGGAAAAGGCGATGATCTGAGGCATTAGCCCGCGGGGCTGATAGGGCAGGAGGCGGACATTGGAGAGTCCGAGTTCCTTGATTTTCTCGCTGAGCCATTCGCGTTTCATTCCCTCGCCTATCACGTAGTAGTCAATGGCCTTGTCCTTTGTGCGCAGGGCGAGCTCTACGAGAGTTTCCCAGTCCTGCGCCATGCCTATATTACCGGCGTACAGGAGCCGTAGATGACCGTTATCGACGAAAAGTTCCGGGTCGAGGTCGGGCCATACGTCGAGCGGGCGGTAGATGTCAGTGTCGACGAAGTTGGGGATCACGTGGAGGCGTTGCGGCTCTTCGAAGCGGCCGACAATTGTGTCGCGGAAGACATTGTCTATTGTGGTGACGGCGTCCGAGTTGCGGTAGATGCAGTGCTCCATGCGGCTGAGGATGTTGTAGACAGGTCCCGATTTCTTGCCAAGGATATCAGGATAGACTTCCTGGACATTGTACACAACCTTCGCGCCCTTCAGCTTCCCGAGCCATACGTTCAGCAGCCCGATGGTAAGCGGCGGCGACGGGGAAATTATTATGTCCACGTCCCGTACCGTCAGGGCCGTTATGAATGAGACAATGTGCCAGTAGACGAAGCCGAACAGACGGAGTAGTGTAGACGAGAACTTCTTTTGCGGGACGTGGAGCACGCGTATTCCCCGGAACCGGCTGACTTTCAGAAATCCGGGCACGAGCCAGCGCATGGGCTGGGCTACGAGCTGGGAGGGAACGCGGTTATAGTGGGGTGTGGTGGTAAGCACCGTCACATCGAAACCGCGCTCTCTGAACGCCGTGGCGATGTCGCCGTAGAGATAAGCGGTCGAGACGCCGTCCGGAGGGAAGACGAGGGTGTGGATAAGGACTTTCCGGGCCTTCATTTGCGCCATACCATCCTGTTGACGATGTTGACGTAGCTCTGGATGATCTTTACGACCGTTCCTGAAACGTTTTCGCCTGTGTAGACGTCCACGGGTGTGCCGAAATCGCCGTCGCGGTGCATGGCTATCGCAGTGTCGACGGCCTGGACAAGCGAATTCTCATCGATTCCGGCGAGTACAAAGCAGGCCTTGTCGAGCGCTTCGGGCCGCTCGGTGGACGTGCGGATGCAAACCGCAGGGAACGGATGGCCGACCGAGGTGAAGAACGAGGATTCCTCCGGAAGGGTGCCGGAGTCGGAAATTACGGCGGCGGCGTTCAGCTGCAGGGAGTTGTAGTCGTGGAAGCCGAGAGGCTCGTGGCGGATTACCCGCGGGTCGAGCTCGAAGCCGGATTGCTCGAGGCGTTTGCGCGAGCGCGGATGGCAGCTGTATAGGATTGGCATGTCGTATTTCCGCGCGATGGCGTTGATGGCCGTGAAGAGCGAGACGAAGTTTTTCTCAGTGTCGATGTTTTCCTCGCGGTGGGCGCTCAGAAGAATGTACTTGCCTATTTCGAGGCCGAGTCGCCTGTGGATGTCGCTCGCCTCGATTTCCGCGAGATTCCGGTGAAGCACCTCGGCCATTGGCGAGCCGGTGAGATATGTCCTTTCGGGAGGAAGTCCGCATGCCGCGAGGTAGCGGCGCGCATGTTCGGAGTAACAGAGATTGACGTCGGATATAATGTCGACGATGCGGCGGTTCGTTTCCTCGGGCAGGCATTCGTCTTTGCAGCGGTTGCCGGCTTCCATGTGGAAAATAGGAATGTGGAGGCGTTTAGCCGGGATGGCCGAGAGGCAGGAATTGGTGTCGCCGAGGATGAGGAGAGCGTCGGGGCGGGTGGCGGCCATGAGTTTGTAGGAGCAGTCGATGATGTTGCCGATGGTTGCCCCGAGGTCCTCGCCCGTGGCGTCCATGTATACTTCAGGGTCGGCGAGTTTGAGGTCGCGGAAGAATACGCCGTTGAGGTTGTAGTCGTAGTTCTGCCCGGTGTGGGCGAGTATAGTGTTGAAATATCTGCGGCACTTGGTGATGGTAGGCGCGAGACGGATGATTTCGGGCCGTGTGCCGACGATGATGAGCAGCTTGATTCTGCCGTCGTCCGCGAATTTTATATCTGAATAGTCGGTTTTCATACCGGGTCGAAGAATGTGTCGGGTTTATTGGGGTTGAAGGGTTCGTTGCACCACATCAGGGTGACGAGGTCCTCAGAGTCGGAGAGGTTGACGATGCTGTGAGTGTAGCCCGGAATCATTTCCACAACCTGCAGGCGTTCGCCCGAGAGGCGGAATTCCGTAACCTCCTCCTCGCCTTCCTTTCTGAGCCGGATAAGGCCTTCGCCGCTGACCACGAGGAACTTCTCGTTCTTAGTGTCATGCCAGTGCTGCCCCTTGGTAATCCCTGGCCGCGAGATGTTTACGGAGAACTGTCCCGCCGAGGCCGTGCGTATCATTTCGGTGAATGATCCGCGCTCGTCGCGGTTCATCCTGAGGTCATAGATGAATTTCTCCGCCGGGAGGTAGCTGAGATAGGTCGAGTAGAGCTTTTTCTCAAAGCCGCCGGGCGTGAGGTCCGGAACCTCGAGCGTGCGCGGCATCTCGCTGAAGCGCCGCAGGGTTTCGACGATGAGCCCGAGCGTAGCTTTATGGGTTGTGGGAACGACGCAGAAACGCCCGTCGGCCTTCTCCGTGGCTTCAGTGCCGGAATATTCGCAACGGTGCTCCCGTCCCTGAAGCGCGAGAATCATCTCGTCGACAAGGTCGTCGATGTATAACAGCTCAAGCTCGACGGCGGGGTCGGAGACCTGCACGGGGAGTTCATGGGCAATATTATGGCAGAAGGTGGCCACAGCGGAATTGTAGTTCGGACGGCACCACTTTCCGAAGAGATTCGGGAAGCGGTAGACGAGCACTTTCGCCCCGGTACGCACGGAATAATCGAAGAAGAGCTCTTCTCCGGCCCGCTTGCTCTCTCCGTAGGGATGGCCTGCGTAGCGTCCTGTGAGCGAGGCCTGGATGGAGCTGGAGAGCATCACGGGGCAACGGTTGCCATGCTTTTCGAGTGTGGCCAGCAGTTCGGAGGCGAAGCCGAAGTTGCCCCGGCGGAAATCCTCGGGATTCTCGGGGCGGTTCACTCCAGCGAGGTTGAAGACGAAATCGGCTTCCCGACAGTAGCGCTCAAGCTCCTCAGGAGAGGAATCGATGTCGTATTCGAAAATTTCGCTGACGTTCAGCCCCGTGCTCCGGTCCTTGCCGTCGCGGATATTGCGGAGCCGCGCACAAAGGTTTCGGCCCACGAATCCGCGGGCGCCGGTTACGAGTAGCTTCATTATTCGGAGCGGATTTCGCGTTTGGTGTCGGCCTCGATCATGCCGAGGTCAGCCTGAATGAAGCGCAGGCGCATGAGTTGCTCCTTCATGCCCTCGACGTCGAGGCGCGCCGTGTTGTGGCTGTGGTAGTCATCGATGCGGCTGACGGTCTCGTTGCCCTCGGTGAAGAATTTGTCGTAGTTGAGGTCGCGGGTATCGCAGGGAATGCGGTAGTAGTTGCCCATGTCAATTGCCTTTGCCATCTCTTCGCGGGTGACGAGCGTCTCGTAGAGTTTTTCGCCGTGGCGCGTGCCGATAACCTTGACTTCGGTCTCGCCGTAGCGGGGATCAACCTTGGCGTATATCTGCTTCAGGGCCTCGGCGAGGGTGGCGAGGGTTGCGGCGGCCGCCTTCTGGACGAAGAGGTCACCGTTGTGGCCGTGGGTGAAGGCATACACAACGAGGTCTACGGCATCGTCGAGTGTCATCATGAAGCGCGTCATCTCCGGGTCCGTAATTGTTATGGGCTTGCCCTGCATCATCTGGTCAACCCATAGAGGAATCACCGACCCTCGCGAGGCCATGACATTTCCGTAGCGGGTGCAGCAGATGGTTGTGGCTGCTCCTTCGCCGAGCTCACGCCCCTTGGCTATCGCAACCTTCTCCATAAGAGCCTTGGAGATGCCCATGGCATTGATGGGGTAGGCGGCCTTGTCGGTAGAGAGCACTACGACGTTCTTCACACCGTGCTCGATGGCCGAGAGGAGCACATTGTTCGTGCCCTCGACATTGGTAAGCGTTGCTTCCATAGGGAAAAATTCGCAGGAGGGCACCTGCTTGAGAGCCGCGGCCGAAAACACAAAGTCAACGCCACGCATGGCGATGTCGACCGAAGCCTTGTCACGGACGTTCCCTATGTAGTACTTGACCTTCGGATTCTGGAGCTTGTGGCGCATATCGTCCTGCTTCTTCTCGTCGCGGGAGAAAATGCGGATTTCACGAATGTCGGAGTCAAGAAAGCGCCGAAGCACGGCATTCCCGAATGAACCGGTGCCTCCCGTAATCAGGAGGACTTTGTCTTTGAAAACAGACATGGGCGTATTCGTCTTTGTTGTATATGGTTTATTTAAATGGATTTCAATTTTCCTCTTAATCTTATGAGTGAGAAAGTGGACAGAAGCAACCAATGCCCGAGAAATGGATGAAGATTGGCGAGGCAAGCAAACAGCTTTGGGAAGCGGTCATTATAGTTTATTCTGCCCCTTATAACACGCTTATAATTAGATATATGTTGTTTTAGGGCCGAGTATTTTTTACGGGGCCGATTTTCGCAACGGTATATCGCATAGAATGCATAAAGCATGTTGTAGTTGTTGGAGTCGGCATGATGGGTGAGCAACATTTCTCTCTCCTGTTGAGTATGAGCGAACTTGTCCACAAAACGCTTCTGTATGTCTATATACTATACTGATCGAGACACTTCCAGAATACGTCGCCGTGATAATTCCCGCCGGTACTGACTTCCTTGACATCATAGCAGTAGAATACAATATCCGAAATCATGGCAGAGGTGCAATGAAGCAAGTAGTTATAAACGAAAACAGCATCCTCGAAAAGTTTCAGATCCACACGAAACTTAATGCCGTATTTTCGTAAGATCTCTGTTTTGAATATTTTACACCATGGAGATCCAAGTGAAAGTGTATCGGTTCTCAGCACAATATTATACATATCTTCCGACTTGTAAACCGCTTTGCGCAATTTTGTGCAATTCTTGTTATCTGATCTGCTGATTCTGTATAAACCGGATACTGCGAAGTCAACCGAATTTCTAATGGCTTCCGTAACCAACGGGCCGAAGGAACGAGAGACGTAATCATCAGAGTCCACAAACATTATCCATTCGCCATTTGCCAGTGAAATGCCTGCATTTCTGGCTGCGGAGGCTCCGCTATTTGGCTGGTCTAATACCTTCAACCGGGGTTCCGAGATTTGATATTCTTTAAGCAGTTTCAGGGTATCATCTGAAGAACCATCGTTGACACATATTACCTCTATGTCAAGTTCCTTTTCCTGAGAGAAGATGCTGTCAAGACATCTATTTATATATTTAGCTGAATTGTAGGCTGGAATTATGATTGAGAGGACAGGCATTGGTTAATAAATGGAAGGGTTACTGATTTTTTGCTGATGCTGTTTCCGGAATAGGCTTATGGATGGTGTTTTTACTACTAGGAAGTCCATACATCCAAGGAATGAATTTCAGGGTTACTTTTACAATCATGAAGAATATCGGCAAAGCGACTGCGAAACTCACGAATGCCAGAATAGTCGGACTTTCAACGCCTATTTTACTCAGCATGGGACGACAGGCATTAATTGCCATCCATGGAAGAGTGAAGTTCCAGACATAGAAGGCGATGGAGTTCTTACCGACGTACTTGCACAATTTTGACGATGTCAGAAAAGATCCAAGATAGAGCAGTGCGAAACATCCAAGTACTGCGCTTATGTAGAACAAAAGCAGATTGCCGTAACTGTTCCTATAGAAATCCACAGGGCTGTTGGTGTACGCGACGAGCGCGCCGAAACCGACGGCGGCGATTGCGAGCATCCCCATTTTGTTGTTGTGATGACGCTCTAAAAGCGTTATGGAGGGTTTGAGAATGTTGCCGAGCATATAAAATGTGAATGCTACCGGTAGAATCAGTACGCAATGCAGGAATCCGGTGAAACCATATCTGTTTGCGTATACGGCAAAAGGAACAATTATCAGTGAAATCGTAAGACAAAGAATTTTATTCTTTATTTTGTTCAAGTTGATTACGCATCCAATTATTAGGAACGTGGCTACACAGAAAAAAAGGACAGGCAGAAACCATGCGCTGAAGAAACTGAACTGTTTCAGATAATCCACTTCGCTTCCGTTTACGAAATGATGGACAAGGGGGCGCATTGAAGCAAGTAAAACAACAGCGATTTGAGGTATCAAAATAGAACGGGCTTTTTTACCCCCCCCGTTAACAATTCTTTGCGTATGACAGGTTTTATAAACATTCCCGATACAAGAAAGAATAATGCCATATGGAATGACAGGATGTATCTGTTTAGCAAAACAGTTTCGGTGATGAAACAATGTCCGAATATGACAAGAAGCATTGCCATGCCGCGGGTGACATCTATAAATTCAATTCTTTGATTCATTATTTTATGCTGTATCCGTTTCGTGAAGATGGTTAAAATCGAATCCCGTATTCATCTAAGAGGATTTGTTTTATGGCAAGAGGATTGTTATTGGCCTTTTTCTTGATTTCGAAAACCTTTGCGTCCACGAGAGTCCGGTACCACCAGCCCTGAAGAAAATGGCGGAGAAATCCTTCCTTGCCTTCAAGGAATCCGCCTTTGAAGAAATAACGGTAAATAAAGTAGGCAGACGAGCGCCAGAAAAGAGGCTGGCGAGCATATTTCAGCTTCCTTAGTCGTCTATGGCGAGCCTCCGGACTCAGACTGTAGAGATGATTGGAGTCATGGGAATCCGAAAGATTGAATTCGATATCGAGCAACTCCGCCGCCTCGCGAGTGGCATAACCAACGTGTTTGTTAGTCCACCAGTTCAGGTTGTTAAGGTTGTCGTCGACAAAGGGATGCTCGAACTCGATTATTCGTCCGCTCTCGATTTGAATGTGTTCGTCCATCATGCGGTTCTCATATCGCCCTTTTCCGTTGCGAAACAGACGCAGGATACTGATTTTCGAACCTCCGTATTTCAAAGGGTGCCCCATCCATACGTTGCGCAATGGCAACATGGCGGCGGAAATATCCTTGTCCATCGCCGGGAGACGGCGTAAAAGCTCCTCTGTCAGCTCCGCGGACGGGTATTCGTCGGCATCAAGACGGAGTATCCATTCTGTGGAGATGCCTGTGTTGTCGAGAGCCCAGTTGAACTGTGCAGCCTGATTGCCGGGCCACGGATGAACGTATACCTCTGCTCCGAGCGACTCTGCAAGATGCCCGGTTTTGTCAGTCGACTCCGAGTCAATGACAACGATTCGGGATGCAATAGGTATTACGCTCTTAATGCAACGTTCGATATGGATTTGTTCGTTGAAAGTAAGAATAACAACAGTCAGGTCGAGCATAATGAGCTATTCTTCTATGATTTTTCTGGCGATGACAGCGGCATCCATGCGCTCGGGAATGTGTAGCTTGAATTCGGGCAGAGTTTTGACTGTCTTTTGGATTGTGGCTATTATGTCCTCTTTATTATTCATGCAGTGGATGAAACGTTTTCCGAACCCTTTGAGATACTGATTGAAATATTCGGCATTTGCGCCATCGCCGATATGAATAATGGGCTTTGGATAGGAGGCATAATAGAATGTTTTACCTGCGGGGTGCGTTATGCCACTTTTGCCGCTTAAGCTAACGAGAATATCACATTTATTTTCCAATTCCTCAATCTCGGCTAGAGACTTTCGGCCGAAGGAAATGTCAAGATTACAAATATCATCAGTATTAAATGGTAGATCTCCATCCCCTCTAATGATGAAGGCGTAAGATGATAATTCTCGAATTGCCTCCAATAATGGCCTTATGTTCCTAACGTGTGATTGATATGCCCCAAAGAAGCCTATCAAAGGAGGAGTATTGATACTATCTTTTCCCATAAGGCGATGCTCGGTATAACTTATATCGCTCCATTTCATGCGGTCTGCGTATTTTGGATGCAATATACGTTCTGTATCACAAAGCAATGGGTAGCAAAAAACGGCTTTATCCGCACACGACAGCAGTTTCCGCTCGTGATATTTATGGATAAATCTCGAGCGAGGAATGTCCTTGATTGAATCGCAACGACCAAGGGAGAGTGGGTCTGTCCAGAATTGAATCAGGGGTATAGAACCCATATTCATTTTACTGCGCATTGCAATTGCGAGCCGCCCGGATAGGATAGGAGGGATAAACGACAGGATAGTGTCAAACCTGCGATTGTTCAGAAAATTGGAGACTCCGCTTAAATCTGGCAAAGAATAGCCGTCGGCGATGAAATGCCTGTAATAGCTGTATGCAAGTTTAAATAATGGTTTCTTCGATGATACCCTTCTCAGCCAAGAGTCGCCTATTCTGCAATAAAATACGTCGTCAAAGTACTTGCTGTAGATTTTCTTAAAATCAGAGATGACGGAATCCGTTCCTGCAAAAATCATATATACCGTGTAGCCGGCTTCTTTCAGTCCGCGAAATATTGTGGACGACATGAATAGGTTACTGTCAATCTGGCGTGTGGCATAGACACACAGGACTGTTTTTGCTGTATCGTTCATGATTCAAGTAAATCGATAAGGTTGTCAATCATATCGTGAATCTTTATATGTGTGTCCTTTGGGTCGGACTCGTAAGATTTTACGGCATCGGCGATGGAGCAGGCATCGCAGCTTTTGAAAGTCACGGAGGGACTGCAGACGCTGTGCATGTAAGGCAGGTCGACGCCGATGACGTCGCAACCTGCTTCGCAGGCCTCAACTATGCCTAATCCTAGACTTTCGTTCAGGGAAGGATAAACTGTGGCTTTCGAGCGCTTGTAGAGATTGATGACGCTGTCGAAATCGACATGCCCGTGGTTGACTACGGGCACCCCGCGCCGTGCTGCCTCCTCGATTGTCCGGCTGAATGCGGGGTCCGTGACGGTGAAATGGAGCGTTTCCCTGAAGCCTTCCGTGGCAAGCATTTCCCATGCTTCGAGGAGATACTGTTGCCCCTTGGCGTTGGTGTATTCTCCGATGTAGACGTAGTCTGTGCGCGGTGTGTCGACGGGAGTCTTGAGCTTTTTAGGTATCTTATAGAATGGAAGAATCCTGACGGGCCGTTTTCCGCGGACCAGACGTTGGTCAAGAAGCGACGCGGTGTGGGAGGTCTGGGCAATCCACACGTCGCTGTAGCTTACATATCGTTTGAGATACAGCCTTTTGAGATGCGAGAGTAGGCGCCATTTGAGGCTGTAGTCTTTGGGGACATGCAGGAAGCTGACGTTGTGGAAGTAGGTGTAGACCCGGGTGTGAAGACGGACGGGTGGAGGGACGTTTCCGAAACAGAAGACAGACCGGAAATCGTTGCCTTGCTCAAGATAAAACTTCTTCCGGCTCTTGCTTCCTGGAGCCATCACATGTATGCAGCCGATTCGGTCCTCGCTTTCGAGCCTTGGACAGCGATGGTCTTTCAGGAGTACGAAATCAGTGCCTCTACGCAATAGGGACGCCACGAGATAGTTGAGCAGCATCAGTCCGCCGCCTACGTTTATTCTGAGGGCATCAATGAGTATTGGTTTCATCGGCATGGCGGTGAAGCTTGAGGTAGCGCGATTTCAGTAACTCGTTGCCTCCGCGGAGAATGAGGCGGACTTCCGCCGGAGTGGCATATTGGCAGAGGTTGCGCGTGATGAGCGAACCTAATGGTCGGTCCGCGAAGTTGCCCGGGATACAGCTGTATATTTCCGAGTATCCGTTCGCCCGAATGTCCGCTATAAGTTTGTCAGAGAAGAAGCCTAATGGCATGCACAGCCCCCGGACATCCCTTCCGAGCATCTCTGAGAGCTTCTCCCGCGCTCCCGACAGCTCCAGCGTAAGCTCCCCGGGCGGCACTTCAGTCAGCGCCCGGTGTCTCCACGTGTGGCTCTCGAACCGGAAACCGTGCTCCTGCAATTCAAGGATTTCCTCCTCAGTCATAATTCCAAGGTCCTTGCGCCCGATAAATTCCACGGGAAGGAATATGGTAGGGCAGATTCCGTTCTTGTAGAAGTACTCCCGGCATTCGTAAATTCCACGGAACCCGTCATCGAGCATGATGGCAACCTGACCGTCCGCCTGAGTAATCTCCCGGACAATCTCAAAACCTTCCTCGCGGATCACACGCACATGCTCCTTGAAAAGTTCGAGAGGAGTGCCCATGAAAATCTCAGCATCAAGAGCCCGATAGTTCCGTGTGGAGAAAATATCGTGATAATAAAGAATCTTACTTCCCCGGTTCCTTCGGGCCAGACTCCCCGCCAACAAAATGGCATATTTGGCAAAGTCTCTGATGTTCATTGCACTTGACTTGCTTTGTCAATGAAAGAATTTAGGCAGCGTTTATAAAAATCGTAATTCCATTCGTCGTGCATAAGACTGAAAGCATTCTGAGAATACCGCTCATAGAGTTCAGAATCCTCGACCATCCGCTTCATGCAACCCGCAAGCTCATCCTGATTGTCATGCCTGAAAACCAACCCGGTTTCGCGCCCCTCGACCAAGTCTTCGCGGGCTCCTACTTTATCGCTGACAATAACCGGCAAGCCTGCCGCCATTGCCTCATTCACTACAAGCCCCCAGGGCTCGAATATGGAAGGCAGAACAAACGCCGAAGCCGAGCCATACTCCTCCCGCAAGTCCTCACCGTGTTTGGGGCCTGCGAAGATGATATTGTCGAAATCTCCGAATTGTTCTTTATAAGTGTCGAGTAAATCTCCTGCACCCACTATTCTGAGCGAAACGTTATTGGAGCTTCCGAATGTCTCGGCGAAAGCATACAGCAATAGACCGATATTCTTGACCGCTACCACGCGCCCTACGTAGAGGAACGTAAAAGACTTCTTAGAGGCTTTCCGAGGGGAAAATCTGAATGCCGCATTGTCGACCATCATGGGCATTAGGAATATCCGACTGTCGGTCATGCCGTAGTGCCGGAAGAGCTCCGCATGGGATTTCGTGCCCCCAGGCAAACCATATATATTTCTGTTGCGGAAGACAGATCCGAGATATAAGCTTTTTGCCAGCCGTTTGAGGGGAGAAGCAGGAATATTTAGCGGCGTGTCGGAATCTAGCCCTATTTTCTTGCCGTAAAAAATATTAAGAGCAAACAAAATGCGGAATATGCGCCCCGTGTAGCCGTTCATTATTACAATGTCGTTGTCCCTCAGAATCTCCCTGATTTTACGTGTCAGAGCTATTAAAGGCAGCGTGGAAAGGGCGAAGGCCTGTTCTCTTTCATCTTCCGCTGATTTAGCGAGTGCGGATGGCTGGATATAGCAATACCGCACTCCGAGCGGCTCATAAACCGCGCGGTTCCGTGCCGTAGTATACGATGCCGGCTCATGCAGAATGGCGAAAACCCCTTTCATCGGCGCAGGAAAGATTTAACGACGGGCTTTGCGTAGTGAATTGCAACGGCGAGCATATTCCTGATGTGTCCCCACCGCGTTTTTGCAATCCGCAGGCAAAACAGCGCTTTGACATCCGGGCGAAAATTCGTCATCTTATAATCATAAATTCCGCGGGCAAAGTTGAATGTAACGGGCTTCCCAAGTGAATAGAAATATTCAGTCAACCAAAGACAAAGAGTGACATTCCATGATTTGTCGCGATATAATACTATCCATTCGATATATTCCGAGTGTTTTTCATCATGGAATATAAAACTGCAAGCCATTGGCTTATCATTTTGACTGAGAATGGCAACATCAAGAGTTCCGCTACCGTATAGGTCCCTGATAAATTTGAACATGCTCTCCGAAAGATAGTCTTTTGTGCGAATCCCATCTGCCATCATCGTTCCTGCAAGAGTCATGATTGTTTCTTCCGGATAGAGCATCCCCTCCCGTTGCATATAATACTCAAAAGAACATTCTTTACCTGGGTCTTTGACGATTTTTCGGAGCTTGCCTCGACGCTTAGACTGAATGAACCGAATTGAGTCTAAAGCATCTTTGTCGGAATCATTTCGATAAATCGGGAAAGTGGAATAGTAATTATTTGAGTAGGATATGAAATAGGGAAAGAATGGTTTCAGCACTGATAGCAGGGGATTTTCCTGACTTATATTCTCAAGAATTAATCCTTGGACCGTTTTGTCGTTTTTGATATAATCTGCGAATTCATTGAAAAGGTTGTAATGACAGAACATCGGATTTATCAATGCGCAGCAGAAGTCCGTATGGGCTGCGTTGATAAAACGGAGCATTCCTTTCTCGTTAAGAATAAAAGGAAAGATTGCAATCCAATCATTAGCTTGTGCGTCCTTTACACAAACGATATATAACGAGTCAGATGACGACAGACTGAAATCCAGCGCGGCCGCTATATAATCAAACTTTTGAAACGGAGAAGCTACTGAATCCGTTTTGTATAATCTGTTCCAGATTTCCCTAAAATCTTCGAAAGAACTTATATCTCTGATAACCTTAATCATTTCAGCACTTTTCTATTGTGTTTCAGCATATATGTATGGTATGAACTCATTGCAAGGGCAAAAAAGAACAGATTTGTTTCATACTCATGCACGCCGATGAACAACGATTCATAATTAGCCTTGACAAGAAGCATCAAGGCAAGAGCAAGAAAAACCTGCATAGACTCGTTATATTTGCTCTTTGTCAACCAGTCACGTAAAAGCGAGATACCGATAGTCAGAAAACATATCATTGCGCATGGAATCCCCATCTGCTTAGAGACTTCCAGATAGCCATTGTGAGATGCAAGATTTGAAAGCACTAGAGCATATCCCTGATTTACCGCTTCATACCCCCAACCAGTCCAGGGGCGTTGGGCTATCATCCATTCTGCCGCAAGGCGCTCAGGTTCTCGGTTGGAGCCTTCAACGCCATTGTATGTATCTATCATCCTTTGCATCCCGACTGTATCAAGTCCAATAGACGGTAAAAGAAATATTCCTATGGCTCCAACAAAAAGAATGAACAGAAAGGTTTTGAGATTAAGTCCGAACCGCAGGATTACCATCAGGAAGAGCATCAGAAAACCGGCACGGCTCGCACCTGCGAAAATTCCATAACATCCGATTATTAAAAGGATTGCATAAAACGCGTTCCATTTGCGGTTTCTCATGTAAAAGAGAAGCATCCCGGCGGTCAAGGCTCCCATTGTCCCCGTAGTATTCTCGTTTGTATATCCGGCTCGAATACGTCCTGTCCCTCCCATAACTACGTTTTCCCCGGTTATTATGCCGTAGCATAGAAAAAATGCCATAAAAGTGACAAGAATAATTACGGCCTTGTCTTTATAAAAATCTTCACCGTAGATAATGCCGGATATTATGATTCCGAAAGTGGCAATTTTGGCTACTAAGTAGTATAATGTCCTTTCATTTATATATTCTGCCCCAATCGAAAATTCATATAAAATGTATAATGCCATCAGGATATAAAGACAACTGAAGCGCGACAGATTCTTGGCTTTCCACAATTCCGGATTAGCAAAAGCGAGTATACCCAAGGTCAAAAACGGGTAGAAAAGGAACTCCGACATAAATCCCATAAGAAATGTCTGAGTCATTACGTTCTCTATAAGGAACGCGAGAAGAAGGTATTTATACAGAGTTTTCAAAGTTGAATAAGATTTTAATACTGTAGCTGCTTTAAATAATCTTTTATAAGGACATTAATATCGTAACTATGGATTAGTTTCTGGGGCGTGCGCTCTCTTTTGTATCTTTGTATTTTTTTTGCAAGGTCCACATAGTCAAATGGTTTGATGGTCCATTCGTCATATTCATCTTTGCCTATATATTCGGTCGCCCCTTGCCCTTTGCATCCAATAAACGGTATTCCGCAGGCTGCCGCTTCGGTGAATACACAGCCAAAACCTTCAAAGTAGGATGGAAGCACGAAGAGGTCGAAGGCATTGAAAATGGCAGGCAACTGCTTGTGATGGACTTCTTTTCGAATCTCTACTATTTGTTCGAGGCTGTTGTCCTCTATGAATTGACGGCATTCCGATTCCCCGACACCCGAGCCTACTAAGACAAGTTTTAAATCCTTTTCTCCCTCATCGTACAGTATCTTGACAGCCCTTAGAAGTGTTATCTGGTTTTTCCAGTCGCCGATGTTTGCGATGCATCCTATTGTAAACTTATCATGTGAGATTGGATTTGGGTAGAATATATCAGTGTCAACTCCATTGTAAAGGACATAAGTCTGTTTAGGAGTGAAAGGCTTAAAGCTTTTGAGCTTCCGAAGTATGCCGAGATACTTGCTGTCTACATCGAAGGATGAATGGCCGGGGAAGGACCTCAAGTTGTTTTCAACATATCGGCTGATGCAAAGGTGAAGGTCCATTTGCTTGAAAAGTTTCATCGCCGTGCTTGCTTTATATCTTGCATTACTCCCCCATTCTGCCATTCGGCCGTTCCGAACCCCGAATGGATCCGGATCATGGTGTTGGACTATCGAAATAATTGCCGGATTGATCTTTTTCAGAGCTAAAGAATAAGCGGCAAACATAGCAGTATGGCCATGCACGCAGACGATATCATCAAAGTTAATTCCCAGCCTCCGAATTTTATGAACTAAACTCCAGACATTGAATCCGTTAGTCAGCCCATTGAAAAGCAAGGACGGCATTTCAAGCGTACAGAAGCGATGGACGTGTACTCCCTCATAATCATAATCTACCTGTGGATGAATGGCAGAAGTGGGAAGGAAAACCATCACCTTGAAATCGGAATTGCTTTCTATCGCCTTTACTTGATCATAGACAAAGGAACCTCTGAAACTTTCCGGTGAAGGAAAGAATGGTGTAATGACTATGTATAGTTTCCTCTTGTCCAATGTAATATCAGATGTATCGTTTCAGGAATCGTTTGAACCATAGCGGAAGAATGCGCGCCAGGATGTGAGGCTTGACGGTGGACGGTTGTTTGAAGCCTTCAAGAGACGGAGCGTTGAGCATGCGGTAATTATGCGAAGACAGAACTTCCTCGAATACTTTTCGATACCCGATTCCTTGTTTTTCAAGGGAATAATCGGCAATTACCTTTGCTCTGGCGGCTCGACCTGTTCGCTCTCGAAGTCCCTCGTCGGTGGCCAAACGATATATCTTGTCTGCAAAACAGGGAATATCATTCTTTTCAGCCAAAAAACCGTCGACATTCTCTTCTATGATTCTGTCTGTGACGTCATGAAGCAACGACGAAACACAAGGCAATCCGGCGCTCATCGCTTCAAATAGCGCGAGCGGACAGCCCTCATGGTTAGAAGGCATGCTCATGATGTCATATTGGGGAAGAATCGAGGGTATTTCATCCGCGTTCAGACATCTTTGATATTTTACGACATCTTCAACGTCGTATTCCTTAAGCAAGGGGAAGAACCGTTCCTCGAAGCCCCAGTGGAAATATCCATATAAATCCCATTCGAAATCCAGCCCGCGTTCTTTCAGCTTGTGTGCTATCTGAGGAATCTTGTCGCAACCTTTGGTTACGTCCTCCACTCGTCCGAAGAACAGTATCTTGATTTTGCCGCCCTGATGGTAATCTTGTTTTGGGATAAATTTATCTGCCTCAACAACATTGGTCACGAGGTTAATCTTCGCCTGTTCGCTTCGCGACAACTTGTGTTTCAGTTTCTTCTCTACTTCCCAGCTGACCGGTACAAAGGCTGAAACACGGTTCTTGTAGGCAAGGGAAATCTTCAGGGCAGATGGCGTAATCGAGTGGCAGGACACCACAACGCGTATGTCCTCCCGAAGGTAAGGCAAAATGCAGGCCCAGTTCGGACTCCCGAAATGCGAGAATATATTGCAGTCCGTGTCGCCGTTTACTATGTCCACCATCTTTTCTATCACATCCTCCACTTTCGGTTCATCTTCGGAGTCGGATACGAAAATCGGATGAAATTCCTCCTCATAATGAGGAACTTTTATTTCATGCCAGGCATGAACAGGCTGTACCTCCACGCCCTGCATTTTCAGCGCCCGCATCAGAGTGATGGCGGCCGTACTCATGCCGTCTTGATTAAGGGCATTGAAACCGAATATTACTTTCATTTTTCTATCGATTAGTCTTTTGGCTATTATTTCTTGTCGGACATGTATAATTCTTCTATCATCGACTCCCAATCTTTAACTACTGATTTCCAGTCAAAGCGAGCAGCCATTGAGATAGCATTTTCCGAAAGAGAACGGAGCTTGTCGGGATTGCTCTTCAAATCATTGAGGATATCCACAATTTCCTCGAACCGTTCTACCACATATCCATTTTCTCCTGAATTAATCCACTCCGAAGCTCCGTAATCGCTATAAACAATCGACGGCACACCTGCCGCCGCCGTCTCCAACGTCACCTTCGGGAACCCTTCCGAACGGGACGGAAAGATGTGCAAATTCATATTTTTCAGAAGCTTCGCTAATTCAGAGTGGTTTAGCCTGCCGTGGAATTTCACATTTTTAAGATGTTCATAACCTAAAAATTGAAAGACATCGCAACCTTCATTACCGCCCACAATATGGAATCTATCGTCAGGGAATAATTTAGCCAGATCTAAAAACTCATTCAGGCGCTTTCTCTTAATGTCCGTTCCTATAAAAATAAAATCAAAGGGTTCTCCCTTTGTTTTCTGGGGCTTGTTATCTATTTTGAAAAGGCTTGTATCAACGCCAAGGTATAACACGCCATCGGATTGGATTCCTATGGAGGAATAATTTCGGGACGCCATGAATTTGGTGATTGAAAATGTCTTGTCCCACATATTGTAGACTTTGCGGACATCGTTTTCACTACCGTATGCCTTGACACATCCCGAAAGCGTTTCCTTATCCATCACTCCCTCTACCGTTGTAAATGTTTTCTTACCAAAAAGTTTGCAGAGAAATTTGCACCAGTGCCTCTTCTGACCTTTCGGAAGATAGGCTACATCGCAGTTAATTATTCCCTTTAGGTATATCCAGTACCAAAGGAGCTTCGCGGGTCGGTTCAGTTGAATCAGATTGACATCGTCCATCTCATCTCCGATTTCAAAATCTCTGAACTCCTGCGGAACAAGAAAAGCCGATACATCGAACTTGCTCTTGTCCAAAAACATAGCCAAAGCCCTACAATTCAGGTCCTGAGCCTGAATACTGTTTATATATCCTCCGAGGAGAACTCTAATTTTCCTTGTCATAGCCGGGGAGTATGGTTATCCTTCGTATTTTATGTGCTTGAGTAGCCAGCCTGTGAAGTGCCAGCTGAGGGCGCTTAGACGTGGTGAGACTTTTAAAAGATTCAATGCCAAACGTTCGCGGATTCGGCTACGTCCAATAAATTTTTCAACATCTTCCCGGCTAAGATATTCATAAATGGAATCACGTATATATCGGACTTTGTCGAATGGAACAGGCTTGAAATAGCCGTAGATTCCGGGAATTGGCGTTTTGTAGTACATCGTGAAGAATAGTTCATCCACACATTCTTTATATGCGTCGTACCGCCCCAAACGCTTAATGTGGTTAAGGGCCATTTTTGCAGTCTCCAGACGGTCGAAGAATCGGGAATCATTTTTTATGTTGGTTGTCGACCCGACATGCTTTCGGTAATAATATAATGGTTGGTTTATCATTACTATCTTGTTGGCGGCAAGATACAATGGCGCAGCGACTGCGGTATCTTCATAAAATTTATTTTCAGGATAGAATAAATCGTTTTCCGTAAAGAGATGTTTCATATAAAGTATGCCTGCCGTATACCCCCCCTATTAACAGCCTGAATATTAGGTATTTGAGATGCTGAAATTTTAACATAATCGGGCTGATATTGATTGTTGTTATTAGGAATCCAATTATATAATTCAGATACAACGATATCAGCATTGCAGTCAATCATGGCATTGTAAAGTATCTCAACCATCTTGGAATCGACTTTGTCATCGGCGTCAACAAACAGAATCTTGTCCGTTGATGATTGTCTTATACCGGCATTCCGCCCACCGCCCTGCTTGATATTAACTTTGCTGTCAATTATTTTTACCCGCTCATCCCGTTTGGCAAATTCCTGAAGGATTGACAGGCTTCGGTCGGTCGACGCATCGTTGAAGCAGATAATTTCAATTTCTTTGAATGTCTGGTTTACCAGAGAATCTAAACATTCATTTAGGTACATCTCCATATTGTAAACCGGCACAATTATGCTTACTTTAGCTTTCATATTTGTAATTTGTTGTTAAATTATTCCTAATGCAGATTTTGCTGCCTCTTCGTCAAAGGGTGAATATAGCTTGAGATACCATTCCCGCACTTTTTTGCTTGTTTCCAGTGACTTTTTTGAGTCGTTCATCGTTTCCAATATTTCCGGTATACATAGCCCTTTGAAAACCGGATACTTGAACTGAGAGTAATAAATATCTTCTCCTATGTTGAATTGCGAGTCTGAAAGGATTATAGTCGGTATTCCAAATTCGGCGAATTCAAAACATGTCGTTGAATACCACGTTAAGTTGAGAAGACATTCGTTAACCAGCTCCCCGAATTTCTCTGTTGTGATAATAGCCGCAGGATATTTCTTGTTAATATCCGATAAGTCTATGACATTGTTGTATCGAGGATGATGCTTGAGCTTCACAGTATATCGGTTGAAATCAATTGTGGCCAAAGCTTTGTCCAGCATCGTTTTCATATATTCAAGTGTCTCAAAATCGATATCGGCGGTGAATTGCAGAGAGAATATTATTGTGTTTCGTTTTTTATCGGTCTTTTGTTCTTCAGCTTGCTCAAGGGGATAGCCAATTATCATGGTTTTGTCTTTGGAAATATGGTCAGAATGAGCAAATAGCTCGTTATAACCCTCTCCCCACAGAATAATTTTGCAATTGTCCGCGGAAAGGCTCTTGGATACCCTTCCATCCTGTGCGAAATATCCCGGATGACCTTCATATATTATACCATGCTGAAGGTCATAAACCGTGCCATCAGGATTCATGTCCTCGAACATCTCAATAAAAAGCCCTGCCATTGTTATATAAGTGTCAACTTTCAATTTCCCCAATGTCATATAATGCATCGCCTTAGCGACAGTCTTTCTCGCCTTATCTTGGTTTGACGAACCATATATCTTCAAGGCAACCTTATTCATCAACATCATAAGCCAGAAAATAAGGTCCGCGCGCACTGCATACGGATCGTGAGGCTGCGGTGCGCCATATTCGGGAGATTCCAATATCAGAAAAGGAACCTTGTTTTCCTTGCAAAGATTGACGAGCTTTTCCAAAAAGGGATTCTTGCCATTGACCCCGCGATTGAAATGTTGGGGAGCCGCAAATATGACCCGGTTCTTCCTGTTGAAAATTAGCCGACTTGTGATGTCAAACCACGATTTGCAACAACCGAGAATCAAATTAAAATAAAATGACATATACCAAGTTTATTCTATGCCTCTTGACGTGTAACTTTTTTCACACCAAAAAGCCAATTGGAAAGCGTTTGACTCTTTCGGATACAGTTGCTGATTAAAATACATATGGCTATATCGAATATCGATATAATTCCAAATACCCCGATCTGGAATAGTATCATGTCGTTAGGCTTTAAAAATTCTCCGAGAAATAAAAGATTAGGGAGGAAGAAATAGTGGATCATATATATGTTCAGTGACCGCTGTCCCCATAGGCACAATGCGTTTTGAACTGCACCGGATTTCTCGAAATATTGCTTGGATTTATAAAATAGGCATACAAGCAAAAGAATGGTGCAATATGTAAACACGAATGTCGATAAAAGCGTAATAACTGAGGACTTTGCCTCAGGAATACGGCTTATGCAGTATAATAAAAAAGTCCCGGGAAGAAGAGTCGTGATAGTGAAATCTTTTGAAAGCAATTTATAAAATACAGCTGAATATTTCCGACAGATTAAACCGAATGTAAAAAACTGCAAGAAGTAACAAAGATTGTCCAGCCCCAAAATAGGATTAATTGGCCAATTATAGAGAATGTGTGAACGAAGTATGCCCAGTGCTACAACTGACGTGAATATCATTAATAATATGGAAATTTCTTTGTGAAACAGCTTTGATATCAGTAGGCATAAATAATAAATGATAAACATTTGGAAAAGGACTATGGTGAACCAGTAATGGGAGAATCCGCTTACGCTCCATTCCAATACATTGACGCCATGAGAGTAATTCAGAAGCGAGGAGAAAACAATCGAAGAAACAACAAGAGCCTTAAATTTTCTTGAAAACATCGAGGGAAGTTTCTTGATTCCATTCGTATCAGGTGCTTTCCAGGCAAAAAATCCTGAGATATAGAAGAAAAGAGCCATGTAAAACGATGTAATCGCTTCACCCAAGAAAGTTTTGTCTCCACCTATCCCCGCCATCATCTGCATATGTGAAAAGACTACGAGGAATATCGAAAATCCTCGCAGTGCATCAAATTCACGTATACGTTTGTTTTCTGCAGGATTGTAATGATTGGTCATATTCTCTTTGAAATCTACATTCTTATCAGATGTTTAATGCTGCTATTACAGATTCTCGTGACATTTCCTCCCCTCACGGCGGACAATGTAGGCTGGATTGCCAACGACATTGCAATTGTCCGGAATATCCTTAGTGATTACCGCTCCCGCTCCGATGGAGACATTGTTGCCCACTTTAACGTCTCCGATAATCGTTACATTTACACCGACGTCGACATTGTCTCCGATATAAGGGCGAGCCTGAGGATTCTTTTTACCCAGATTCCCGAAAGTTGTCAATTGACGGATGGTGCAATTCTTGCCGATATGCCGGGCGTAGAGATATGTGCTCAGTGGATGCCAAAAGTATAGTCCTCCCTCAATTTCACAAGAAGGAGATATGAAAAACGAGCGGTCTGCTTTATAAATTTTCGTCACCCAAGAGGGCAATTCCGGCAGTCGGAAATAAAGCACGGTCCTGAATGTCCTGCTGAACATCAGCTTCGTCAAAGCACCTTCCTTTGATATTCCTTCCATACCTTGCTCCATACACCACCGTGCGATATCTTCGTCAATAACAGATTTGTTGTTGGAAGAGCGGTATGCAACCATTACCGGAAAGAACATTATTCTCCGGAGAATACTTTTTAAATGTTGAGCTAAGGCGGAACGCATTAATTAGTGATGCAATTTACTGTAAAGAGATTCATAGATAAGACTTAATCCTTTCAGAATTTTTCTTCTTACTGAATATTCCTTTCCCCAACCGTTTTCTTCTCGATTGATTCCTACTATTGTAGAGTTGAATCCGGATGCGGCATTATTGTGCCAGCATACTTTTGGGTTTGAATTGTACAGTTCAATAATTTTTAGTTTATTCCAAGTTGGCCAGTCGTCAGCAAAGGTGTGAACCGGGAAATTGTCTTTCAATAAAGCTTTAGCTGCCGCCAGATTAAGGCAATAAGAACATGCCGAGTAAGCTATGTGGTCGCGAATAACGGGTTCGTTCGTTTTATCAGTTTCGACTGGCATGTTTAACCTTACTACAGTCGGCTTTTTCGGGTCAAACCATTTACCGATCTTTTCTAATTGCTCCTTGAAGTTGTCAAGAATAAAGATGTCATCCTCGAGAATACAGGCGTAAGGAAGATTCTCCTCGACCATCTTCCGGTATATCTTTATATGTGACAACGCGCATCCTATTTCGCCCAGTCCTGGTCTTTTTCCCATCCTGAGTGTAAATCTCAGATAATTAACATCCTTTTTAAGCTCGCTCGCACTCATCTCCTTGGCAAAGACGCCTGCGACCCTTTCAAATGAAAAGCCGTTTTTCTCCGCCTGTTCCTGCGCGAATTTCAGACGTTCTTCATCTCTGTCTAAATTGATTACGAATATTTTCATAGATTGTAGGAGTTGAAAGGAAGTGTTGAGTTTTGCTAAAATTTGTATTTCGGCACCAATGCGGAAATCTTTCTCCACATGATTTTTCGCGGTTGATCAAATAGTACGGCTAATAAAAAAACGAGGATACAGAACAATGTGATTAATAATAAGCAGGCAATGCCATTATATTGACTATAAATGTTGACAATGCTTTTCTTAAAGACTGAGCCGATAAATCCGAGGTTGGTATGGAGTAGATATACAGCAAAAGCTGAGGAAGATATAAAGTTGATTATTGCGCTTTGTTTTATATTCAAGGTCGTAAACCATGCGAAAAAAGCTATAGTCTGAACAAATACGATGGGTGAATTATAGGACGTTAGAGAAGGAACAATAATGTAATCATTGACCTGAGCATAATATAGAGCTGAATTCAGTGCCACCATTCCAATGAATAGGGCTAAAGCATGCCTATATCTGTCGGTCCAATACCTCCGTAGTAGAAATCCAGCTAAATAGAGCTCGATAAACGTTAAGGGGGAATATCCTTTCATAAAGAAAGGTGCGATACTTGACCAACCCAAAAGCACATCAATTGTAATAAGTATTATAGTCAGCCTTAGTATTTCCCGTTGTTCTGCGGTCCTCAGATAGGAATTGATTATTGGAGACAAAAGATATAGTTCGATATAACTAAAAATGAACCAGTTCATAGGCGACAGTAAAAAGTTGTTTATGACGCTTTTAAGAGATAGAACGGAGAACCCAAACAGTATACTTAGAAAATATATTGTGAACAGGAAGAAAAAGCATTGGAAAAGAAATGAACACAATCCTCTTAAAGTTGCCTTGATTCCGAACCACCCGGATATTACTATGAATAAATTGACACATACCAGCGACGAAAATTCCAAGACCGTTCTGAACCACGCTGAAATTGGCGACACTGAAAATTCATTGCCGTCAGGACCAACTATCGAATAGAAATCGGCATGAACAATCAGAACCATAGACATCGCAATGATTCGGAGAAGCTCAAACCTTGTTTCTCTTTTAGACGGACCTTCCGAAATTGAATTGATAAATGACATGGTATTACAACTTTTTCTTAATGATCCAGACTGCCTGTAATGCGCTACTTTTGCAATGCTTTGTCAAGAAATTCCATCGATAATTTACGTAATGAACAGAGTCGAAAATTGACCCTCTCCCAGTCAATCACAGTCTTTGCGAGCTCTTCGATACTTACCGGAAGTGCCTCTTCGTCTATGAGCCGTTCCCGGAGTCCCATCGAGTCGAGCAGGGAGGTGAAGCGGTCGGCGCCGCGGGCCTGGTTGGCTATTGAGATGAACGGTCGCCGGAAATTGATGGAGAATGCCGTTCCGTGGAAAGAGTCCGTGATGATGAACGAGGAGCGCTCGAAGTGGGCGAGCCAATTCTCGACGGAGGGGAATTTCGTCTTTCCTTCCGGCCTGCATCCGAAATACACCGGACGTTTGCCGAGCACGCGGCATACGGTCTCGACAATTTCCCGTTTGCGGTCTGTGAGGTCGAGAATATAGACCCCGACGCATCCTTCCGGAACCTTGACGAGAGTCCTTTTTGGCACGAGTGCCATATAATCCGTGGGATTAAGAAGAAGAGTAGGGTCGAGCACATGCACTGCGTTTACCCCAAGATGTTCCCGGCATAGCCTGACTCCGGAAGCCTCTCGTACCGACACCGCCTTGAATCTCCGGATGCTTCTCCGCGCCATCTCCGTCTGCTCAGGAGTGTATTCCCACTCCCCGACACCGAAAGATGCGGCATACGCTACAACTGGAAGCCGTGTCCCCTCATCTAAAAATTCGCAGTACATCCAGGGCAAAGAAAATGCGGTATACCTTGGTCGCCATACCTGATCACTGCCGACAATGTAAGCATCGAAAAGCGGGACTTCGATATCTGGGCTTTTTGAACATGAAAATAGAGATATCGACTTCCGCAAGAATTTTTTCATGTACTTTAAGTCATCCTGCCATGGTAACCGATTGTAACTTCTAGTGGGATGGAAAATTAAGTGTTTAATCAAATACAAAGCAATTGCAGTCACATCCTTTTTCAGATTCCTCTTCTCTCGGAACAAGGCGGAGAAATCAATAGTCTCCACGGAATACCCCATTTCCTTAAGTCTTTCCTGCAGAACATAATTTTGCAAAATGCCCCCGTAATTGTGGCCGAGTGGTTGTGTCAGTATTCCGATTTTCATGAAAGAAGTCTAATGCTTTTATTTTTATTTAAAATCACAAGGATTCTCGCTGAAATCATTTGGCGAACGTGTCTGTTGAGCCCTACAAAATAGATTGCAATGCACGTAAGGGCGGAACAGAGAAAAGCTGTAAGCAGAAAGCTCCAGAGGGATGGAGAATAGAATATTTCAGCAATAATGTATCCGGCTCCGAATGAAATGACCGATGTTATCAGACATTTAAATAAAACCGGCATAATTTCGGCCCATTTATAATCAACAATTTTGACTAACAGAATTGGTTTGACAACTACGCCAAGAATGGCATAGAAGATGAGAAACACCCAGGATAAAGCCACTGGGGATGCTCCGTTTTTAAAAAGGATATAAACAATAGGAAAACACATTAGCCCGAGCACCGGAGAAATCAAAGCATTTTCTCTAAGCTGACCTTTGGCGTACAAAGCCATATAGAAGGAACTGTCAAATATCTGGAAAAGGCTCTGAATTATCACGAGTTTTAAGAATATATCTGAATATTCAGGAACTTCTTTCAGCCAGATGCCGAGAAGTGGTGCCGCAAGATAAAATACGGGGACTGCCATAATCAGCAGAAGATAATAACTGAATTTGGTCGAATTCAGCAGCAAATTCTTGGATGTATCGTAATTCCCTGAGGCATATTGCTTTACTATCTGGGGATTCATTGCGGATCGGAAATTACCCACAAGACCCGCGACAGCTCCGTTAACGGTCAGTGATACGGCTCTTGCCGCTACTACTGCCGGAGCGAAAAACATATTCAGAACCACAAGTATACCCTGATTATTGAGTGCCATGCTCATGGCGGCGATAAGGCTCCATCCCGAAAATCCTGCTACTTCTCGGAATATGGTCTTGTCAAAGAATAGTCTGAAGCTCGTCTCCTTGAAATGCCTTTTGCTATAAAATACTTGGTAAGCCAGAGCAGCAGCCGTTATTATACATAAAATGAAAGAATACAGGTATAATCTGCCCGAGGGAGTAACCTTCAGCAGAAAAGCTACACCGAGCACTGCGAACGATTGCATTAAACTGAGATAGGCATAGATATTCATCCGTTCATGTGCCACAATCATCGCATTGAATGGATTGGCGAGCATACTCAGCGCCATGGTGAATACTGATAAATGGTAGGCGAAGACTGCGGCAGACATTGTTTCAGCCGGGATGACAAGTTTATGCCTGACGAGCCATAAGCCGGCCGTTTCTGCAATCAGCACGAGAATAGTTATAAAAATTGCCTGAGTTGTCAGAATCGTTGAAAATAGTCTCCGGCTTTTAGCCAAATCGCCTTCTCCCAGTGAATATGTGATAAACCTTGAAATTCCGGTACTGATCGCGGAATTTACGAAGGCCACCAAACCGACAATGCCTCCGACTGTCTGATATATGCCGTAGTCCGTCACTCCGAGATATTCGAGTGTGACTCGGGATGTGTAAAAGCCGATAGTCATACTTACGAGCATCCTGAGATACAGGACTATCGTGTTTTTTGCTATGAGCTTTTTATTTACTGTCTCAGCCATTAAAGAATGGAAAAATCGCAGTTGTCGGGGTCGTATCTGAGCCGTGAATTAATGTTTATTGAATCAATCGCCCTCATCTCCTCATCGCTGAGCTCAAAATCAAATATGTCAAGATTTTCTTTCTGGTGGTTGTCGGACATTGCTCTCACTACTGGAATCACACCGTTCTGAACATGCCATCGCAACACAATCTGTACTATACTCTTGTGGTATTTGTTGGCAATAGATTTCATGACTGGCAGACAGACAAGCCGGTCGTCGTAGCGGGCGATGGGTGTATAGGCTTCCACTATGATGCCTCGGTCCTGACAGTATTTCAGAAGAGGCTTTTGAGAGAACAGGGGATGTACTTCAAATTGATTGACGGAAGGCCATATGCCGCTTGCCTCATGGATCGCTTCGAGATGATGCTGGTGGCAGTTAGCCACGCCGATATTACGTACGAACCCTTCTTGCTGAAGTTCAATCATCACCTTCCAGGTATCTAAGTATTTCCCCGTGACAGGCCAATGGAACTGGAGAAGATCGATATATTCTATGTCCAGTTCGCTTAGTCCGTTCAGAAAGGATTTGCGGATGGCTCCGGCTCCTTGCTGCTGGAGTCTGTTCCCGACTCGTGTGGTAAAGAAAAGTTCGTCTCGGTCGACCTGTGCTTTTTTTAAGGCGGCTTTGATTAGGTCATAGTGTCCATAGGACTCCGAATAGTCAATAAGCCTGAAGCCGTTATTTATCGCGGAAGAAATGGAGTCAGTATACTTACGCAACTGATTAGGAATTGATATATAACGATTGTATATCCGTTTACTTATTCCATAAGGCGAATTCGGGCGCCGTGGACTGTCTGTGTTCAGTCGCAATAACCCGGGCCCAAATGCAATGGCGGGAATTCTGTTTCCGGAATTTAGATTGTGGGTATAATCGTAGTTCATATAAAATTAGCGCGTATTTTCAGACATCGGAAAAATAAGGAGCCAAGCGCTGGCGAAATCCTGCATATTTTTATTGTAAATTGAAGTCCTTTGCTTAAAAGTGAGATGTAATTATTCAGTTCGACTTGGTTTACATAATCAAGAACGGTTTCATTGGCAAATCTAATTTCCTTGTATAGAACGTGTGCATATCCATCAAGGGCTCCTAAAATGGCTTGAAGATAGTAATACCTCAAAAATAAGTGATTTATTTCTTTTTGATATTGATGTCCGGAGATACGTATCATATTATCACGAGCTAAGATAGCTGTAATATATCGTTGGTGGAACCGCTCGGGATTGTACTCATGTGAAGAGGATTTATCATGTATTCTATAGTTATACAAATGACAATCAATCTTTCGTAACTTCGTAGAAGCAAGAAAAAGAGCACATGCAATCGCGTTATCTTCTCCCAACTGAATATTTTCAGGAAAAAAAAGATTGTTGTCGAAGAATAATGTTCTCTTATAGATGTTTATCCAGATAGGAACGTCTCGTTCAAGCCTACTTCTTTTTATTATTGATGAGTCATCTGGTAAATTATGACCAAGGCCACAAGAGTGAAATATATTTCCATCAGTCACTGTATTGTAGTCCCCCGTTACAATATCCGCCCCGGTCTCTACAGCCTTGGTGTAGTATTTTTCGACGAAGTCGGGTTCTACCCAGTCGTCCGGGTCGACGAACATGATGTAGGGAGCCCGGGCCGCGCGGATGCCGGCGTTGCGGCCTCCGCCTTGCTTGATGTTCACCGGACTGTCGATTATTACGAATCGCTCGTCGCGAGCGGCGTATTCCCGCAAAATGTCAATACTGGAGTCGGTTGAGGCGTCGTTGAAGCATATTATCTCTATGTCCTTGAAGGTCTGTCCGACAAGAGAGTCAAGGCATTCGCGCAGATAGCGCTCCATATTGTAGACGGGGATGATGACGGCAACTTTTGGCTCCATAGTCTTATTAAAGGTATTCTTCGGGGACGCCTATGAGTTTTTCGACGAATTCGCGGAAGACTCCTTCCCCGCCGCGTTTTTCGAGGGGTAGGGTGGCGAGGCGCCGGATGTATTCGGGAGCTCCGGAGGGAACTCCGGCTGTTCCGACGGCTTTGAGGAGGGCTGCGTCGCCGAGGTCGTCGCCGATGTAGGCTACGTCCGCGAGGGCGATTCCGAGTTCGCGGCAGAGATTTTGGGCTACGGAGAGTTTGTCGCTAACGCCCTGAAACAGATAATCCACCTTGAGCTTCCGGGCGCGACGAGCCACGATTTCCGTGTCCTCGCCCGTGATTATACCCACCTTGATTCCGAGCCTGTGGGCGAAGAGCACTCCGGCGCTGTCGTAGGTGTGGAATTTCTTCCACTCGTTGCCCGTCTGGTCGTAGTACATCCCGCCGTCGGTCCAGACGCCGTCGATGTCCGTCAGAATTAGCTTGGGCAGACTCATCAGTCAATCAGGTTTTTGTAGATGATTTCGTTGGCGGGGATGGGGGCGAGGGCGCGGTGGCCGATTACGGCCTCGCGCTCGGCCCACTTGAAGCCGTCGCCCGGCGAGAGCATATGGATGTCCGCCTCGGTGATGATTTCGCCGGGGGCGATGTCGCGGCGGGAAGCGATGGAGCGCTCGAGCTTTTCTTTCGCGGCCCCCACGCTGCGGTCGATGTAGAGGTCTTCGGTTCCGAGCCAGCGTTCGGCGATGCGGATGTCGCGCACCATGCGGTTTACCCCGTCGGGACCTAAGGACCCGGCCTGGTCGGTGCCTTTCATGCGCCGGTCGATCGTGACGTGTTTCTCGATGATTTCTGCGCCCATGCCGACTGCAATCGACGGGGCGGAGATGCCGATGGTGTGGTCGGAGAAGCCTATTGTGTACTGTCCGTAGTGTTTTTTGAGGTAGGGAATTGTGAGGAGATTGAGATTGTCGGGGTGGGTAGGGTATTGCGACACGCAGTGGAGAATCGAGATGTCGGAATGGTAGCGGGAGATGACGGCGAGGGCGTCGTCGAGTTCTTTTTTCCCGGCCATGCCTGTGGAGAGGATTATCGGTAGCTTCGTCTCCGCAAGCGCCGCGAGAAGCGGCAGATTCGTGAGGTCGCGGCTCGCAACCTTCAGCCGGTCAGGCGTGAAGAGCTTGAAAATCGACAGGCACCCGATGGCGCATAGCGTCTCCACGAAGTCCAGCCCCAATGACTTGGCGTATTTATACACCTCGAAATGTTCCTCGTCCGAAAGTTCGAGGAAGGCTCGGTGCTCGCCATAGGTCTTGCCGAAGGAGTTCGGGTTGTCGTAGGGGCGCTTCATTTGCGACACCGTGAGCTCTTCGGTGAGGTCGCGTTTCGTGAGTTTCACGGCATCCATACCCTTGAGATTGAGGCCGAACACTTCTTCCCGGACAGGACGCGAAATCAGTTCGACGATGAGTTTGGCGATGTCGGCACTGCCGTTGTGGTTCTGGCCGATTTCGCCTATAATATATACCGGTTTCATTTCGTGTTCTGGTTTATGACGGTTCTCATCCTCGCGAATAGATCGGAGCGTCCGTCGAGATAGCTCAGGATGTCTGTGGTCTTTATTCCATTGCCGCCTTCCGAAAGGGCGGAGTAGATTTCGCGACTGATGTCGAAATCCTCGCGGGTGTCGATTGTGAGGCGGAGATCCGGATAGTTCTCGATTCCTTCGATAGTGTCAGAGATGGGGCGCAGATCTATTGTGAAATCCTCGGGATGGGTGTAGATATAATTCGTGACGTGTTCATGGTAGATGGCTTCGTCTGTCGCTTTGCGCACGCGGCGCAGCGCGTTGAGAGTCACCCCTTCGGCCCAGAATCCGTAGTGGGTCTTGATTGACGGCACTCCGGCGGATGTACGGAATGATGCATAGTCGGCATTTTCCCGTTCAATTCTGTCGTACAGCGAGCGCAAGGCCGCCGTGTCAAGGAACACGTTGTCGGCGCAGACGCGGATTATCCTGTCCGCTCCGGCCTCTTCGGCCGCGCCGATGAAGCGTTCTAGAACGTCGGATTCACTTCCGCGGAAGCAACGGAAACCAGTCCCGGCGCAAAGCTCGGCGATTCGGTCGTCGCCCGGGGATGTGGTAGTGGCTACGGTTATGCGGTCAAATCCTTCCGGGAAGGCACTGCGGATGCGTTCGAGGAGTATCTGGAGGATGCCTTTACCCTCGTGGAAGGGCATGAGCATCTTGTTGGGAAGGCGGGTCGATCCCGTGCGGGCCTGAAGTATTATCTGTGTTGGCATGGTGCTTTTTTTCTTCTTACAGTGCCTCCACATCGAGGCGGTCAATCGTCAGCCGGGCGCAGCCTAGGTGGTCGAGGCGCACGTAGAGTTCGTCCTTGCCGTCCGAGGTGCTGATGATTTCGCCCTCGAGGCCGCGCAGGGAGCCGCGGACTACGCGGACGCGCCGCCCCGGCTCGAGGGGAGTGGAACTGACTTCCACCGGTGTGTCAGAGTTCCCGAGCATGAAGCGGAGTCGCTCGATCTGGATGTCGGGAATTACTGCCACGCGCCCGCGCCCGGCGTCGTTGCCGGAAGCTTTGTCCGTGAGGAAGCGGAAGATGTAGGGGCGCTGTACTATTGCGAGGCGTTGGCGCTCGGTGCAGCGCACGAAAATGATTGAAGGAATGACTATTCTCTCCACGAGGCTCTTGCGCCCGTTGCGCCACTGACGCATCTCAGTCTGCGATGCCGCGAAGCATTCGAAGCCTTCGGCGCCGAGCTTTGTGGCCGAACTGCGCTCGGCGTTGTGGTTGACGACCGCGGCATACCATTTCCGTCCGCCCACGCCTACGGCGTCGTCAACGCCATGGGGCGCCGGCGAACCGGTTTTTCCGTTAGTCAAAGCATTCATTATTGGTGAATACTAATTGCGGCAATTTATGGACTCTTAATAAGAGAGTATTTCGGAGCGCAAAATTACGAATTATTTTTAGAATTACCAATTTTGTAATGCACAGAGTTTTTTGTATCTTTGCGCGCGAGGCGAATCCGCTTATACACATTGTTCCTGACCATGAAAAGAACTCTTCTCCTTTTAGCCTGTTACCTGGCTCTGATTTCCGGGCTGTCATATGCGGCGCAGCCGTCGGAATCCACGGACAAGATACGCCGGATTCTGAAGGGCGAAGGCACGCCGACCGAACTTCTCGACTCGGCTATGGACGTGTACATGTCCGAATGCACCGATGGCCCGGACGAGCTTGCGGAGGGTGAGGACGTAATGAAGTCGCTGATTCTCCCCTTTATGGAGCGCAACGGAAGCGGGCTGTCCGACTTCAAGCGTAGCGAGGTGTTCTGCCAGTACGGCACGAATGTCGGGCAGCAGGACCCATCCCGCTTCGGGGAATGCATGGCGCTCCTGCGCAGAGCCATGGACTTTGCCCGCAGGGCCGGGGACAGCTACATGATTGGCTTCGTGTACTATAGAATGTCCTTTTTTGAAGACCGTCACGGCTCGTCGGAGAAGGCTTTCGAATATCTCAAGGAGTCGACGCGGAACTATAAGCGCGCTCCTGAGGACGTCGGCCGGGAAATTGCCGGCAATTATTATCGTCAGGCATACATCTACCAGCGAATCGGCGACTATGATGCCATCCGTGGAGTTATCGATGACTTCGAAGAATATGTCATGTCGGCCTCGGAGTCGGCGTATCGGCCGTATATGCTCTATAAGCTTCTTGAGCTCAAGAATGTGTACTTCGACCATCAGTTCGACTCGGGTCCCGCCGACCGGCGACGCGCGATGCGCGACTCTCTCGGAAAAGTTACGGCCGCACTCGTCAGTCTTGTCGAGTCTTCCGATGACCCCATGATTCAGGAGTACTCCGAACATTTCTGGATTTACTACAACCGCGCCCAGTTCTTCATCAAGAATTTCGACCGCCCTCTCCGCGACAGCGTCGAGATATATGTCGGGAAGATGCGCGCGTGCGAGAAGGAGGCCTACGGCCCCGTTGCGCGCGACTATCATGTAGCAGTAGGGCAGACCCTCGGCGAGATGTGGGCCGCTCTCGGCGATTATCCCCGCGCCCGGGACATTTTCCTCGACCTCGCTGATGAACTCAAAGACGGCGAAGGCTCGAAAAGTCTCATCCTCAGCAGAATCGAGATATATCAGCAGCTCCGCGACCTGTCGGAGAAAACCGGACATTTCCGCGAGGCTCTCGCGGCGGCCGACAGCGTAAGCGCCCTCGAGCGCCGCCGCTTCGACAACGAGCACCGCGATGCTATCAAGGACATCGAGATAAAATATCGCACGCAGGAGACCGAGCTCGCCCTTGCGCGGAGCGAAGGACGTAGGGCAAGCACCCTCATGTGGCTTTTCGCTGCCGCCGGCCTTCTGCTCGCCGGCATCGTCGTGTTCGTGCTCTATGCCTCCCGCCAGCGCCGCCGGCGCTTGCAGAAAGATATGGAGTTCGCGGCCCTGCGCGCCGACACGGTGCGCCAGCTCACGGAGCAATATGTCGAAGGCCTTGAGAACGAGCGCCGCCGGATGTCCGCTGAGCTCCACGACGGCGTCTGCAACGACTTGCTTGCCATAGGAATGAATATACGGAAAGGAATATCGCCGGAAGCCACGGCCAGGATGGTCGAGGGATGCCGCGAGTCAGTGCGCCGCATCTCCCACGAGCTGATGCCTCCCGAGTTCGCCTATGCCTCGCTGGATGAGGTGCTCCGTTTCTTTGTCGCCAAGCAGGCTGATGCATCGGGCGGCCTTTCTCTGAGGTATCGCTCGGAGCTTTCCGAGGGCGCCGCATGGTCCGATATCCCCGATAACGTGGCCCTTGAGGTCTACCGCATAGTCCAGGAAGCCGTCGGAAACTCGCTTCGCCACTCCGCAGCCTCGGAAATTACCGTATCGCTGACTCTCGACTCCCGGGAGCTATCAGCAATCGTGAGCGACAACGGACGCTTCATTTCCTCCGGAAAGAAAGGAATAGGCCTTGATTCAATGCGACGCAGGGCACGCTCCATTGGCGCCGACGTCGCACTCTCCGGCTCCGAAAACGGTGGAACCGAACTGAGGTTGATAGTAAAAATCACGGAAAACCGTAATTGACTAATGATTTCCGGCGCCGTACCTTTGCAGAATAGAACCTTCAGCAAGATACAGCACCGGACATGACCGAAACACCCGCTTTGTCAAAAATGAAAATTGCCGTAGTCGATGACCATAACCTCGTACTCGAGGGAATTAATGCCATCCTGGTCAACAACGGCGCAAATGACGTCGAAAAATTCAATACTGCCACCGACCTGGTGAATCGCATCGACTCGGGTGTGGATTTCGATTTCTATATCCTCGACCTCGAGCTCCCCGACCTTGACGGCTTCGTGCTCATAGAACTCATCCGTGCCCGTAACCCCGTGGCCCATATCATCGTAAGCACCGTCCACGACGAAATCTGGACCCTCCGCAAGCTCCTCGCCCGCGACGTCAACGCCATTATATACAAAACCGATGACGGCTCGGAAATCCTCCGCGCTATTTACGAGATTCTCAAAGGCCACAACTATTACTGCGAGGCCGTGCACGACGCACTTAGACTCGCGGGCGACAGCTCCCTCCATCCCACCTCGCGCGAGCTCGAAGTCCTCTACCAGATAGCTCAGGGCAAGACCTCGCGCGAAATCGCAGCCGCCATGTTCGTCTCCGACAACACCATCGAGTCCCACCGCAAGGCCCTCTTCGCAAAACTCGGCGCCGTAAACGTCGCCGACCTAATCGTCAAGGCCATCAGCCGCGGCTACCTCAAAAAATCCGGCGTCAAACGCTGAAGAGCCCACGCTTCTAAGTTACGGATTCCTTAAGCTTGTTTTAGCTTCGATATCCCTATGGTTCGTCTGGAAAGTGAAACGAGTGGCCTTGTTAAGATTGGCCCTGAGGCAGAGATTGTCCGGCGCGTCATCAAAAATTCTGGGATGACAATAGCCTTCCACAAGTCTGACTACTCCCGGAATTCGCTTGGGGCTTTGCCGAGGTATTTTTTTACGTAGCGGGTGAAATATGCGGGGGAGGAGAAGTTGAGGCGGTCGGAAATCTGTACGATGGATAGCGACTTGTCCTTGAGCATCCTCAGGATGCCGAGCGCCGTGTAGCGGTTGATCCAGAAATTTGCCGTCTGGCCGCTGAGCTTCTTGCAGATTTCGGAGAGGTATTTGGCCGAGATGCACAGCTCCGAGGCGTAGAACGAGACTTCGCGGTTCGCCACATAGTTGCCTTTCTCCAGAAGGTCGAAAAATCCCGCCATGATTATCGCATGCTGCGAAGGGATATGGAGCTCGTCGGTCAGCCGGGAATGGAAGTTGAAGAAATCCAGAATCATCAGCTGTACGGCGCAACGCAGGCCCTCTTCGTAGAAATTGAAACAGGTAGTGGGATGCCTGTACTCCACGCTCCGGAAGTCCTGGACGCAAATTTCGAACTGACATTCTGTAAGGTGCATCACGGGGTTCAGAAACAACGCCACGGCGCCCTTCATGCCGTAGTTGGTCATCGGAGTGCATTGTTCGACGAAAGCCTGATGCACGTAGATTACTTTCACCTCGAAATCCTCCGAGCATCGCAGATTCTCGGTCATGCATCCTTTGCGCACGATAATCAGGTCACCTGCTCCGAAAGAAAAGCTCCGACCGTTGAAATCGAAGTCCGCTCTGCCCCCGAGGCATATCGCATGGAGGAGGTAGTTGGCGAGCTCGCCTTCTCCGACACCGGCCAGCGTGTCGGAGATTATCACATTCCGGCTCCTGAGGTTCGGACACGCGTCAGTGCAAGTTGTTGTAAGGTTGCTCATTGTTCGTTCAAGGCTTTATAGAGGTCGCATGTACGCCAGACTTCTTCGCCGGCATATTTTTTGATACTGTTCAGTTCGCTTTCGGCGAGATGGCGGAAGCCGGATTTGAGCCATGCAAGCCCGTAAATGTTACGAAGGGTTATACTTTTGGGATTGGATTTGACGAATCCGAGACTGGCCAGCTCGATGGCTTGCTTATAGTTTCCATTGTCATACTCATTACGAGCCAAGGCCGAATAAGCCTGTTCAAGGGGTCCGTTGAGACTATAGTCTTTATTATAATCGACATAGCTTATCACCTGATTCATTCGTGCTATATAATCAGACTGATTGCCGAGCGTCTTGTGGCAGTTCGCGAGGTCTACGAGCATATTGAGGAATGTAGGGAGATTATCGGGAGGATTGCTGACGGACAGACGCAACCCGACAGCCCTTTCGAGCATTTTAGCAGCCTCAGCGATATTCCCGTCATATTTCGAAAGTTCGGCTTTTAATTTGAGGGTCTGCGGAAAGGCGTTTGAAGCGAAGCGGGGCGTAAGGTCTCCCTTGGCCTCTATTTCGGAAAAAAAACGTATGCTCTCGTCTACCTTTGATTTGTAGCCCTGAATATCACCTGTGGCACCTATGAATGGAGCCTGCATTACGCAGAGGAGCGCCTTCGCCGAGTGATTGACCGGGTCGTAATCAGGCTGTTGAATCTTCTGTTCAAAAACTCGGGACAGGGCTAACGGGATGTCGTAAATATTTCTTTCCATACCGAACATCATAACCTTTGCCAAGGATTCGCACAGTTCAATCCGGCTCTCGGGCAATTCCCCGAAAGAGGTGTTCAGGAAGTCTGTGTAAAGCTCTACCGGATTCGGCTGTCTGTTCGCTATCAGGTATTTGAGCTGAGAGTTAACGGCGTTTCGATAGTCTGAGGCAAATCGTCGGGGATTGTGCAGGAATTGTTTCTTGAAATATTCGACGCTTTCGGACACCCCTTCGCCGGACGTCTCGCCGTCCCTCTGGAGTGAGAGGTCGTTGACCTGCAGATTTATACTGTGCAGGAGTTCTTCAATCTGCTTCGTTTCGGATTGCGAACGCGCGGCGTCTTTGGCGAGAACCGATTGATCTCTGGCAGCCTCTGTCAGGGCAATTCGCATGGGCAGATATGCTGAATAGGCCGGCGACATGCTGTGAGCCAAATATGCATGCGCCGCCAACATATATTCTTTGAAAGTGGCGGATTTCAGGCCGGAAAGGATTTCCATAAGACGCACATGCTCCTGAAGAATGCGGATTGTCGTATCGGGGTCGGGATTCCGTATTTTGTTTTCCGCATTGATGTAAACAATATAGGCTTGCAGAAGTTCCTCCGAGGCTTGTGAGTGGTCGATTTCTTTTAGAGCGCTCCGAGCCAGCTCGATGGCCGAGTCAATGTCGCCGATTATGCTGTAGCACAGGCTCAGCTGACCTTTGGCGGAAATTCTCGTCTTGTAGTCTGCAGAACGGGTAGCGCGCAGTAGATATGGCACAGCTTCTGTATTCTTGTTCATTTCCCAATATAGGAAACGCCCGGCTTTTAGCTGTCTTTCCAGATTCGTCGTGTCGGCGTCGGCGATTTCGAGGATGATTTTTTCCGCGCGGGCGAAGTTGTCTTTGCCGCCGGCGAGGATGTAGGTATCAATCTGACGGTCGACTGCCGCGAGGAGGCTGTCGCTGCTCAGCTCTTTGTCTTTGCGGAGTGCGTCGAGCTTGTCTATGGCGTTGGCGATGGTGGAGATGTCCGAGCGCTCCTTGATGTACTGCGCCACATAGTTTCTCTCCTCGTATTTGGCTATAGCCTCGTCGAGGCGTCCTTCGCTGACGAGGTCTATGATTTCTTGCTCGCCGTCTGAGAGCTCCGAGAGGTCAATGCGGGCGAAGCGTTCCACATAGGCGTCAAGGCGGTCGAGCTGTGCTTCGTAGTTTTGGCTCAGTTCGGCGAGTTTTCTCTCATATTCCTCCTGACGGATGCGACCTTCGGATTTCAGTCGTGCGAGTTCCTCCTGCTCCCGACGCATCTGCCGGTCGTAGCTCGCGGAGGAGACCCGCTCATAGTTGTCTTTGATTTTCTTGAACTTGTCGGAGCGGCACATCACGACCGTGAACGGCTTTTCGGGGTTTACATTCCATTGCTCAATGGCATCTTTGTTGAAAACCTCGTAGCCGTCCTTGCCGATTTCGCGTACACTTACATTATCCCCCGGGTTCAGGGTGGGAAAATCGAGCAAGAACTCTCCTCGATTGTCGGAAACGGTGCTTCCGGCGTGGCGCACGCGGAGCTCGACACCCGCGAGGGGTGTTTTCCGGGCCTTCTCGTTGTATTCCTTGACAAGGCCTTTCTGAGTAGTCCGGGCACCTCCGCCGAAAGCGCAGAGTATAATAAAAATAATAAGGAGAGAGATACGCATGAGACGGGCCTTACGCTTTTGTGCCCTTGGAGCCTTTGGCTCCGGCGAAGGCTCCCATCGAGAAGATGTTCTGGTCGTAGGATACGGTCTTGGCCGAGGCCTCGCGCTTACGCTTGAGGGCCAGACGCACAAGGCGCTCCATGAGCTCCGGGAACTTTATGCCCGAGCCTTCCCAGAGGTAGAAGGAGAGCGAGCCGGGAATCGTGTTGATTTCGTTGACATAGATGCTGCGGTCGTCGCGGTCAACAATCATGTCCACGCGGCTCACCCCGTGGCACGACAGCACCCGGAACGTGTCGCCGGCGAGTTGCTGGATGCGCTTGGTCTCCGCTTCCGGAAGGTCCGCGGGGAAGCGCTTCTGCGAAGCCTGCATGCCCTTGGTGCCCTTTGTGCCTCCCATGTACTTATCCTGATACGTCAGGAAGTCGCCGCTCTTGATTGGCTCCTCGAGTACGGAAGTGATGTATTCGTCGCAGTCGCCGAGCACCGAGCAGTTGATTTCCTGAAGATGCTCCACCATATGCTCCACAATCACGCGTGTGGAATAGCGGCGCGCGTCGTCCACGCGGTCAAGCAGCTCCTCGCGGTTGGCGGCGCGGCCGATGCCCACGCTTGAGCCGAGATTCGCGGGCTTGACGATGACAGGGTAGCCGAGCTTTTCCTCGACGCGGGCGATGATTGCCTCGCGCTCCGTGTCCCACTGCTTGTCCGTGAACCACGTGTAGGGCACCACGGGGATGCCTTCGGCCTGTAGAATCATCTTCATGGTGATCTTGTCCATGCCGTTGGCGGAGGCAAGGGTGTCGCAACCTGCGAAGGGAATGCCTATGGTCTCGAGGACGCCCTCGAAGATGCCGTCTTCGCCGTTCGACCCGTGGAGCACGGGAATGACTACGTCCGCCGTGGCCAGAACGTCGCTGCCGAACATCTTCTTCTTGGCGCGGTAGAGATTATAGTCGCCGAATATCGGGCGCATGTACACCTCGGTGCAGCTCTCGAGCAGTTTTTTCGTATCCCGGTAGTTTTTCACGTCGCGGAGCGCCTCGCCTGTGAACCAGCGGCCGTCCTTGGTGATGTATACGGGAATCACATTGTATTTGTCGGCCGGAATCGCGGCCATGGCCTGATTGGCAGAGATGACGGAAATCTCATGCTCCGTGGAGCGTCCGCCGAAGAATACTGCTATATTCGTTTTCATTGTATATTGCGTTCTATTTGAATGTGTCAGGTAAATCGTTTTCGTAAAGCACCGTATCGCCCGCACCGGCGAGGGTGCGGAGGAGCGTCTGGGCTTCGGTGAATGTCTCCACGGTGTGTACCCCCTCTGTCTTCCCGCCCTTCCGGAGCCCTTCGGTGATGGCCTCGCGGTTGTAGTGGCCCACTAAGATGGCCACGTCGCAGC
>ERZ779802.10-NODE-10-length-88399-cov-6.481991_pt1 | contig 88399 bp, 114 predicted proteins | sample MGYA00511252_ERZ779802 | MGnify/ENA primary metagenome ERZ779802 (study PRJEB29588, sample SAMEA2153887) | human gut metagenome | biome: human gut; feature: human-associated habitat; material: faeces | place: Denmark | collected 2008/2010 ... | reverse complement strand
GAAGGTTCAGCAGGTTTTACCATGACTGGTTATAGAGCTAAGCTAATCGAAGGAACCCAAGTTTCAGAGGAGCTTATGGGATTTAAAATACCTTCAATTGGTGAAACTAAAAGTTCAAACAATGGTGGTAGTGGTATTAATACCTATACATGGTTTAGTAACTATGGTAGTATAGCTAATACTTACCAGGGTAGTTTTAGTGCTACCTGTCATATGAGGAAAGATGCAGGTATCTTTTTCAATGCTACATCCATAAATTGGGAATGCGTATTTAGTGATGGTGGTACTTATACTATGAATACCCTGCTAATGATTCAACTTATATAATATGGTAAATACAGAAGAAATCGTAGAAAGAACCTTTTATATTTGCCTATTACAAACAGCACTTAAGAAAGGTTTAACTCTTAACCCCGAAGATTACTTACCTTTATCACAGGAGAATGAAAAGAGATTCCAGGCAGATAAAGATGCTATGCCTAAATTCATTCCTATATTTGGTATAGGTAATAATCAGGTTAAGGGTGCAAAGACATGCCCTAGAATTACCATTGAACTGCAAGGATTCTATAATGGTGATATAGGTGTTAACAAATATATCATTGGTGATAAGCTAGAAGGTGGGAATTACCAAGCATCTGAATTCTCCTATGAAACAAAGGATATAACTCTAGATATTCACCTGGTATCTAATACTCAAGCCGATATGAGGTTACTTCATAGTATTATGTATGAAGCATTACCTTCTCGAGGATACGTAAGACCTTATTATAATAACTTAGAAGAATGGGAAGATGGTCGGGTAGCACCAACAGGAAACTTATTTATAGAGATAGGTAATTACTATGACCACCCAGATGAGAGTCATGGTCTACTTGAAAAAGTATATCAGTACACTTGTAAGGATGGGATTTTACCTGAGAAGCTTGCTGAAGAAGGCGAACTTGTACCAATTCAAGACATCTCAGTATTGATTGGACTAACCGAAAAGCAAGAATCAGATTTACTTAACCTTAACGTAAAATAGCTCAATACTAGAGGGTATTAAATAAATGAGTAATTAACTTAATTAGTATAAATATGCCTAATTCACCATCTGTAAATTTCGAGTTTAAGAACGAGAACGTTCTTCAAACTACTCCTATGTTAGGAGTTTCATGTGTATTGGCTAGAACTACTAAAGGTCCTTATGATGACCCCTCAGAACTTATCCAATCTTTCTCTCAATTCCAAAGAGTCTTTGGTTCTGAGATAGTACCAGATGGTTCTGTATCAAACATCGAAAAGGCTTTCAATGGTGGTTCTAAGCTTCGTATTATTCGTGTACTTGGTAAGGGTGCAACCAAAGGTGTAGTATCTGCTGCAACAAGAGCTAAAGCTGCATCTGCTTCTAAGGCTGCTGAAGACGGTTCTCCGGTAGTAGCTTCTGCAACTCCAGAGGAACCTACGGCTTCTACTCTTTTCAAGTTTACTTCTGGTTCAGTTGCTGTTGGCTTTGGTTTGGTAACTAAAGGATATGGAGACCCAGTTGGTAGTGCTGAAACTTTCTCTGTGAATATTTACAAACAGGCTAACACGGTTTACTATCAAGTAATTAGTGCTAATGGCCAGGTACTTGAACAAGGTCCAGTAGTAACCTACAAAACTGCAGATGATAACAATGATACTTCTGTAGATTACCTTGCTCTGAGTGCATTTGCAAAGAACTCAGAATATATCGTTCCGGTATTAACTGAAAAGACAGAGAACATCAAATCTTGGAACAACTTCATCAAATGGTTAACTGATGATGTAGATGGGACAAGAAACCCAATTGATATTAAACTCAATGGTGCTGCTATCACTGCCGATGGAGTAAAATTGAATGGTACAATTGGTAGTGCCGGTAGTACTCCTACGGCAGACGAATGGATTGCTTCTCTGGAATTCGTTAAGGATTATGTAGATGTATATCAAATCTTCTGTTCACACATTGACCAACATCTTGAAGCATCCGCTGATGTACTTAAAGTACACAAGGCTGCAGTAGATATGGTTAAAGAACTGCAAGAATATACCTACTACATTGAAGTACCAAAATATACTACTCACTATACTCAGGGTGACCAACCAAGAGACTTGAAATCAATCATCACTTGGATTCAGACTTGCCTTGGTACTGTAGGTAACAGTAAGTATGTTGCTTACTTTGGTGGTGGTATTAAATACTATAATGCCGAAGGTAACTTGGTAGATTCAGATGTTCTTGGTACCATTGCAGGATTAGGAGATGCTTCTGCTTCTCAGTTTGGACCTTGGAAATCATTTGCTGGTATGAATCGGGGCATTATCTATGATGGTAATGGTCCAGTATGCCCAAATTATGGTTCTCCTTCAAGAACTAAGGAACTCAATGAGTTAGCACAGAATTATGCAAATATAATCTGTATCAAAGATGTTCCTAACCAAGGTAAACAAACTTTGCTGTGGCATTGTTTTTCTTCTCAGGTAAAACAGGATTCAGAAAGATTCCTTGCAATTGTAAGATTGAATCTGTATCTCAAAAAGAATCTTAGACCTATTCTAGAAAAGTATTTGGAAGAACCAAATATCTGGAACACTTGGAATAAGATTTATCTAGAAGTTAAACCAATGCTGGATAACTTGGTAGATGAAGATGCCATGTCTGAATACACCTGGATGGGTGACCAAGACGCTAACTCGTACAATGACTTATCGGTTAACAATGAAGCCGATGTTCGTCAAGGTAAATACAAAGCAATCCTGAAATTCAAGGATATCGTTCCGATGCAAGAAATCACTATGGGCATCTATATTGACCAGGCATCCAAGTCCGTATCTGTTCAGGACGTTAACGAATAAAATTAAGAAAACATGGGAGCAAAAGTAAAGAATCCAAGAAAGAAATTCCTTTGGAGTATCACATTCCCTAAGCACCCAATCAATACTTATCTGTTCCAAACTTGTACTTTGCCAGATGTAGAGATTGACCAGGTTGCTCATGGAGACGTTAACCGGGACGTTAAAACTGCCGGTAGAGTTACTGTAGGTAACTTAGTAGTAGGTAAACTTTTAACTACTGCAGGTTCAGATACATGGCTTCATGATTGGCTTTATTCATGCCAAGATATGATTGCTGGTGGAGGTTTGGTACCAAGCCAATACTGGGAAAATGTAATCATAAATGAACTTGCTGAAGATGGAGTTTCCGTACTTAACACCCACCTCTTCGAAGAGGTATGGCCATGTAAGATTACAGGATTAGACCTGGACAGAATGGCTTCAGAAAACACTATCGAAAGTATCGAATTCTCAGTAGGTACTGTAGATAAGTATTAAAAACGCTTAGTCTATTTTCACTAAGATTTTTAGGTGGGAGGGGTGGGATTCCTAGAAAGGGCTCACCCCTTTCTTGTTGTTACAGCGAACACTATGAACTAAAGTATAACCAAATAACTTATTTAAACATGGAATTAAATTGTAGAACACATGAGTTTATAACCCCATCAGGTTATAAATTCTCAATCAGGGAACAGAATGGTGCAGATGAGGATATCTTATCTAATCCTATGGATGTAAGAAACCTTATGAACCTTACTAAGTTCATTCAGGCAATTGTAGTTGATACCGACTTTACTCCTAATCGTAGATTAACGGTAGAGGATGCAGACCGTATCCCTTTGAATGACAGATACTGTATCTTATTCCAATCAAGAATCTTCTCACTTGGTGATGAAGTAGAATTTGAATATGATTGGGGCCAAGAAGGCGGAGTACAAACTTACGGTCAATCCTTAAGCGAGATGTTATTCGATAACTATGGAGAATTTCCTACAGAAAAGGAATTGGCCGAAAAACCAAACGCTATCCCTTATTATCCAGAACAAGGTAAGCTTACCGATTACGAAGTAACTCTATCTTCAGGTAAGGTAGTTAAATTTGATTTGCTTACTGGTGCAGGAGAAAGAATGTTGGTTACTTTACCAATAGAAAAACAAACTCGTAATGCAGCATTGATTGCAAGGAACTTACATCTTCAGATTGATGGTAAATGGGAAAAGGTAGAAAGCTTCCATTTATTCTCAGTAAGAGACATTGCAGAGATTCGTAAAACAATATTTGAATATGACCCAGTCTTCGATGGTAACACCGATGTAGAACATCCAAGTATACCTGGAAGAATTGATAAATATCCTATAATGCTTTCACCGACTTTTTTCTACCTGACGGAAGCGTAGACCACCCAGGTACATTCACTTATATATGTAGAGCTGAGGTAGCCATTGACTATCTCAGCTTTTTGCGTCTTCCGTATCGAGAAAGGAAAAGATTTAAGGATATAGCCGATGAGTATTATGAAAACTTAAAAAAGAAAACTAGAAAATGATAGACAGAAGAAGCTTAGTCGAGGTCGGTGTTGCAATGGTATTAAGAGACCGATTCTCTAATGAGGCTGGCAGAATATCGAACTCATTTAGAACAATGATGAACGATATGAATACCTGGAATCGAGGTATTCAAATGTCAACTTCTAATGCTTTTGAGTTTGGAAAAGAATTGGTTGGAGGTATGGCAAGGGCCTACCAATATTCTGCAGGAGTATACGACCAAGTATTCTTAGCTTCTAAAATGTCTGGAGCTAATGCTGCTCAACAGGCAAGGCTAATGCAAGTAGCCAAAGAAGTCAATGAGGTAACTCCTCTTACTGCTGCAGATATTGCATCAGGCGAAAAGTACTTGGCAATGGCTGGTAACAATGTAGAGCAAATCGAAAGAATGATTGGCCCTGCAGCTAAGCTAGCTTCTATCTTTAGTATGCCTCTTGGTCAGAAAGGTGGAGTTGCTGACTTGGTGACTAACATCATGCAGACCTTTAATATACCTTCACAGAATGCTACTCAGGTAGTAGACCAATTGGCAACTGCAGTAACCTCTGCAAATATTTCTCTAACAGACCTTGCCCAATCTTTCCAATATTCAGGAGCAGAATTTAGAAATGCCAAAATCAGTATGGGTGATGCAGCTGCAGCCATTGGAGTACTTGGTAATCAAGGTATCCAAGCTTCATCAGCTGGTACTGCATTAGCAAACATGATGCGCTATTTAACACTTTCCGTAACCGGGCAGAAAAAGGGAGGTGGTGAGATGCTAAAATCTTTAGGCATTGACCCAAAAACTCTAGTAGATGCCTCTGGTAATCTTTTGAGATTAGATAAGATTATATCTATATTGGGAGATAAACTTAGAGGTAAACGAGGAATAGATATCTCCTCTGCTCTGTTTAATATCTTTGGAGTTCGTGGTACAAGAGCTGCCTCAGCTTTACTTCAGGATTACTGGACTGGAGCTAATAAGCTTACTGAACTTATGGATAAGGTTGCAGGTGCAAACGGTACAGTAGAAAACTTAACTCAAGAAAGATTACAAACTCCTGCTGGTATTATCGAACAGTTTAAATCAAACTGGGAGAACTTTATTGTAACTGCAGGTTCTACACTTGCCGAAGTTTTTAGCCCAGTACTTAAATTAGGTTCTGGTATCCTAAAGATTATTAACAGTATGCAAGAAACTTGGGCAGGTAAATTCTTGGTAAAGGTAGTTGCAACTGGTGCAGTAGTAGGTACTCTATATCAGGGATTTAAGTTTATTCAGGGTACTATCAAGATGATTAGTACCTTCCAGGCTTTAGCTACTTCAGAAACTAATGGTATGGCAGAAGGTATGGTAAGAACTAATGTTCAAGCTTCAATCCTTGAAGGTCACATGAGAAATATCTCAGCAATGATGATGAGAATGACTGCTATGCAAATGGCTCCAGGTAAATTCTTTGCATTACCAATGGGAGGTACCATAGGTAAAACCCGAAAAGGTACTGTAGTAGCAAGAGATGCAAGAGGAAGATTTACTTCAATGAGTACTCTTGCAGGAGCAGGGGTTGGAGCAGCAGTAGGTTCTACTGTAACTAAAACTGCAGGCCAACAGATTGCTAAGAAAGGTGCTATGGGGTTTGGTGCTAGATTACTTGGTGGTAGACTTTTAGGATTCTTAGGTGGGCCTTGGGGACTACTAGCTTCTATAGCTATCCCTGCATTGATAGAAGTAATCGGTGGTCTTACAAGTTCTGTAGATAATAACACTGCTGCATTAAACTCAGAAGAAACCAAAGCTTCTATTCAAGACAGAAACCAACAAGCATTTATTGATGCAGTTAGAGGTGCAATCAGAGATGGATTCAAGGATTCAAGAATTAATATATCAGTAGATGGAAACGAAGCTGGAGACTTTGCTCCTGGTGGTCAACAGGATTTTACTGGTATATCTTTAGGATTAAACTAAACAATCATGGCAAGAATATTAAATCAAATAGCAGGTGGGGTTGTTGAAAAATACAATGACCTCACCAGAGATTCTGCAGGAGTTCTTACTGGTCCTCTGAATAAGCTTTGGAGAGCAAGAATTTATCTCAATAGAGCAACTTCTACATTGCCTAAAGATACTGCAGATAAAGGGAAGGTATATGACCCTAATAACCCATTTGGACCAAGAGCTAGTTCAAAGAATCCTAAGTTAAACCAAAGGATTCAGAATCAATATCGAATGGAATTAAAACATCAAGTAGAAGGTGGAGTTCCATTCGGATATGAAGAAATGGACCCAGCTAAAGGTCAGAGTGTTACAAAGAATAAAGAACTTTTCTTAGTAATGCCTGAGGTAAGAAGTATGAATCAAGTAGTGATTTATAATCTTACTGCTAGCCCATATCAATATATCACTCTTCAGAATAGACCACCTTCAATTGATTTTCGAGGAGAAACTACTTGGGCAACGATTAAATCTATGGGACGTAATACTCCTATGTATCACTTTACGGGTAGTGAGGATATAATTCAATTCAATGTATCTTGGTTCTGTAATGACCCTGATAATCCAAAAGAGGTAATTACTAAATGCCGACTATTGGAAATGTGGACTAAGGCAAACGCTTATCAGGCAAGTCCTCCGATTCTAAAAATCGAATGGGGCAGTTCTGGTATATTTGATAATCATCAATACATTCTTACATCTGCAACTTATACTCTGAATAACTTTAGGAATGCCTCAAGGACCAGAGTAGCAGGTAAGTCAAGTACAATCGAGGATTTAAAGTTATTGCCTGCAGCTGCAACTCAGGAATTAATCTTCAAAAGGGTAAGTGCTTATAACTTATCTTATCAAGATATTGTAACTGAAGAAGATTTAAAGAATACAAAAGGAATACAGATATGATAGACTTAAATCAATACCTAACAGGAGCAAGTCCCTATGATGGAGCCATTGCTCTTAAGTATGATGAGGGAGATTATTCATTAGAGGTAACTCCTCCAAACGTTCCTTACACTGATAACGATAAACAACATACTGTATTGGATGGAGAAACTATACAGAATATTGCCTATCGTTACTATGGTGACTCTGGTAAGTGGTATCTGATTGCCGAAGCTAATAATATCTTGAACCCTTTTCAAGAATTAGAACCTTATCAAATTTTAAGAATACCAATGTATGGCTGAAATTAGAAAACCTAACCAACCAATACTTTATAATGGAACAGCAACACCTTACATGGCTCTGTTCAATTCTGGAGGTATGCCTATAATGAATCCCATTACTGGCATACCTCTTGGCGCTTATATAAGTAATTGGAGCTACAAGTATGATGAGGAGAAAGAGAACCTAGCTACCATTACATTTGATACTGGAGACCCAGATACAGTAGATATCGAAGACCTCCAGGAAAGCTCAGTTATTTATCTTCAGTGGGGATACATATACCCAGACGGTCAATTTATCTCTAGCCCAGTACGAAGTATCAAGGTTAGAGATTTGGATTGTGTATTCGATTCTACTGGTACTCATGTGACGATTAAGTGTATAGATACAGTTGGAGATTTAAGATTCCAACCACCTTACACTCATTCAGATTTATCAGAACACAGTTTATCCAACTTCTTGGATAATGGTTGTAACAATGATATAGGCGTAATCATAGAAATATTTCAGTAATGACTAAACAAATAATAAGTAATAAAGTTTACGAGTCACTACAGGTCCCGACAGAACAAAGTCGAACTACTACTGGAAAGATACTTTACGCTAACCGGTTTAGTGGAGTAGCTCAAGTAGCTATGCCCAGTGATTTAAAGTCCTTGATAGATAGTGACTTGGGATTAATAGGAAATAACATCTTAGTTCAATTAGAACAAAAGATGAAAGGGTATGCAAATGGTCCTTGGTATATTGATTCCCGGGATGGTGTAATATACATACACAACCGTAAGTTTCAAGAAGAACCAGAATACAATTATATTTACCAATCAGAAAATGGAGAAGTACTTAGAGTATCATTCGCTACTCAGAAAGTAACCAAAAGGGTAAAGGCTCAATTAACTCAAGCCTTAGACCCAGAAGATAAAGGTTTAATTGTAGGTTCAACAGATATCACAGAACCCGAAAAAGAGAAAGAGGAAGTAACTTTACTCAAACCATTTGTAGCTCAAGTAGATAATACAATGGTAGTAAATTATGGTAGTGTACCTTACGAAGATTATCGTAGTCATCCTACTACTAATATTGCTGCTGAGATGGAAGCTGAACAAAGATATGGAGCTAAAGCTCAAAAGTATAATTCTGCAATGAAAGAGTATGGTTCTCAGAAACCCTATGTTGCTTACAATGCAGGTAAACAAGAGGCTTTAGATAATCTGAGTACTGAGCAATATCGAGAAGCAATTAATACTGCTGTAAACAATTTACCGAACGATAAGAAAAGGGTTATTCAGCAAATCTTGAAGAACTCTAAGAACGGTAAAGAGTTAGAAAGTAATCTTAGGCAATTACTAGAAAACGAAAGATACCTATTTACTGGAGAATATAAAATGGAATACCTTGCAGAAGAATGGGTAGACCCAAGAGAATATGACCCAGAAGGTGGAACTATAACTCACATGGTGAATATCAGAACTTTTTCAAGTAATCCTTATGAAAAACAAATGATAGATAACCAATCTCAGAGAGGTATATCTGCAATGGAAAAGAATCCATATATTACTGTATACCCTGATACCTATAAAGTAGAGTATTCTGGAGATGGAGTTACTACACCCACTATGACTCGAAAGGTTAAAGCTAAAGTTAAGATACGAAGAATGAAGAAGGTACCATTCTTAGTACCAATCTATAAGTTATATCATAATCTCTTTAGTAGATACGGCGGAGCAGATAAGGTTACTTGGGCAATGAATGCTAATGCCAATGGAGGTCTTAAGATATCCGAAAGAAAGTTGGTATGCCAAATGACTGTAGTAGGTAGACCTTCATTACAATCTTCTCAGATAATATCTTTAGAGAATGTAGGAAAAAGGTGGTCAGGCTTTTGGTATATCAAGTCAGTACAACATTCAATGGATGCAGGTCAAGGTTATCTCTGTACATTAGACTTGGTTAAGAATAATGCAAGGGATGGACAGACTACATCTAAGACCCAACTTAGTACTCAGGACATTGTAAGTAATGATGCTAAGGATTCTGCTAAAACTGACTTTGGTAAGAACAAGAAGAATACTGCTAATGCTTCCGATATTGTACATGACTTTACCTACAATGAAGTAGTATACTTCGTAGAAAGATACATGGATGATAAGGGTAGAATTATCGATAAGAAAGGTGCAGGAGAGTTCTTACAGAATAAGTTCTATTATGATGAGATAAATGCTAAAGACCCTCAGGCTCTTGCTGCAGGTACAGTTCGTACAGAAGGTACAGTAGTAACTTCAAATGGTACAGCAATCTATGGTAAGACCAATGTGGTAAAGGCAGACCAATCGAAGGTTACTCCTTCTATGAAAGAAAGGTATAACTTTGATGAGTTTAATTGGGCAATGAAAGCTTATGAACGATATAAATCCAACAAGAAATAATGTACTCAACAGCTAAACTATTAACAGAAGAGGGTATCGAAGGTTTAGGTAGATACTACTCTGTCTACCGTGGTATAGTGGTAGATAATAATGATACGGAGAAACATATGAACCGTATCAAGGTATGCTGTCCAGAAGTCATGGGTGGAATTATTACATGGGCCTATGCAAAAGGCCAACATGGTTCTATCAACAATGGGTTCAAGTACTTAGCTCCTAAGGTTGGAGATATAGTATTTGTTACTTTTGAATTTGGAGACCCAACTAAACCCCTATGGGAATATCATGGTTGGGGACTACAACAAATACCAGACCCTTTGGATGGTCCTAATAAAATGGGTATTATAACTCCAGAAGGAAACGTAATGGTACTAGATGACGATAACGGAAAGCTAACTGTTTATATAAATGGAGATGTAGGCATTGCTGCTAAAGGGAACATTTCTATTCAAGCACAAGGTGATGTAAGCGTAGGTTCTGGAGATACAGTAATCTTAAATAAGGGGGAGAATCAAGGAGTAGTTAATATTAAAGAACTAACCGAGAAACTCAATAATACCATTAAAGAACTGGAAACTCTAAGAGCTCTATTCAATTCTCATGTACACTCTGGTGTAACTACTGGACCAGGTTCTTCAGGTCCTACTGTAACTCAAGCAAGTCAACCGTTCTCTACTTTCAAACAAGAAGATTATGAGGACACTAAATGTATACACTAATGGATAACTATCTTACTAACATCGTTGGAAAGGGTATGATATTCCCTATTCAACTTACGAGAAATGAAAAGGGTGAAACCGGTTGGTATCCCGTTAATGGTGATATGGCTTTGGTAAGAAATAATATAAGCTCTATAATGTATTATTTAATAGGACAACGATTTCGACAGGAAAACTTTGGGAATCGCCTATGGGAATGTATAGAGGAGCCAAATACACAAGCCCTAAGTTTTATTATTAAAGAGTTTATTAAAAGCTCAATTGGTGCATGGGAACAAAGGATTACCTTTAAAGGTATTACCGTTTCTAGACAAGGTGCTAAAATAAACATAGAAGTTCATTATGTAGTTAATGAAACTTCTACTAGTCAGTACCTGTACCTGACCTATGATAAAAATGAAAATTCATTAAACTCTTATTAATATGGGAATCACTAATAAATGGCTCAACCCTTATCAGAGGTCTTACCAACAGATTAAGGCCAAGCTGATAGAATCACTTACGAATATCAAAGACAAAGATGGCAATGTACTCGTAACTGATTACTCGGAAGGAAATATATTAATCATTATCCTTTCATTGTTTGCGGCAATTGCCGAAGTTCTTCACTACTACATTGATAATATGGCAAGGGAATCCTTCTTACCTACTGCTCGTAAATACAGTTCAGTAGTTAGGCATGGAGCTTTGGTAGATTATCATGCAAGAGGTGCTATTGCAGCATCAGTAGATTTGGTAGTATCCAGGGATGTATCTGGAGATTCTATTGGTGCTAAATTAACTATACCTTCTGGAACTTTATTTACAGATTCTAATGGTAACAAATGGTTATCTTCTAGGGATGTAACTTGGTATGCTAATGTAACTACTTGTAAAGTTCCAGTTGTACAACATGAATTATATACCGAAAGTCAGATAAATGGAATGGTTATACCTTCAGATGAAAGGGTAACTATTACCCTGGGTACATTACCTAATGGTAAGTACTACGAACATGGAACTATGAGTATGAAGATTGGTGGAGAATCTTGGGTATTGGTAAATACCTTTGCTTATTCAAAACCCACCGATAAACATTTCATGGTTACTATGGATGAAGCTTTAAATCCATATATCTTATTTGGTGATGGTAAATATGGACAGAAGCCTGCAGCTAATGCCAAGATATCTGAGGTTAAGTTCTACCTTACTACTGGTATCAATGGTAATGTAAAATCTGGTATGATTACTTCTGTACCTTCAGTTATATCTTCATCAGTAACAGATGCTACTGTATCTAATACTTATGCTGCAGGTGGAGGTTCATCCTATGAGAATTTTAGTATGCTCAAGGAACACATACCTTTGAGTGTAAAGACTATGGGAGTAGCTATTACCAAACAGGACTTCATAGACTTAGCTAAACTGGTTGATGGGGTTAGTAAGGCAAAGGCAGAATACGAATGTGGTAGAAAACTAATTGTATACATATCTCCGGATAATGGTGCTACTGCTGACTCTAACCTTATTCAAAAAGTATATGATGTATTACATCAGAACTCACCACTTACTACTTGGTTAACCGTTAAGTCTGCAGGTAAAGTAAATATTATCTTGGATGTAGAAGTTACTGGGAAGAAGTCTTATAAAACTTCAGAAATACAATCACAGATTCTTAGTGCATTATTTAATGCTTATTCTCCGGAGAACTCAGACATTGGTGGCAGCGTAAGAATCTCTGATATCTATGCACTCATAGATAATCTTGAATCAGTAGATTATTTACACTTGAAGAAGTTCTATACTAAACCATGGCCTACTACCGTATATGGTAACAAGGAATTAATCCTTGGTCAATTCCAATTAGACGAGGCTAATGGTAGTATGTCTTACTTTATCTCTTTCTCTTCAGGTACTCAGTTTACAGTACGTTCAGTTAAGGGAGGCTTTTCTTATGATGGCCAAGTGGGTAAGACTACACAGATTAGAGATACTATAAATGGATTTGTATTTGCCTTGGATATCCAGAACAATGGTTATCAATCCGGATTTAGATATACCATAACCATTGCAGAACCTAACAAGGATTATACAGACCCAGGTTATAATATTCCGGTATTCGAAGACTCAAGTCAGTTAACACTTAAAGTAAATGAAATCGTATGACAAATCTTAAAAACCTAATTGATTTCTTACCTTTCGAATTTAAAGAGCAAGATACTTATAAAGTCGACGGTAAGGGCATATTAGAAAGATTTCTAGAAATTTGTGGTAACTATTTCCAAGAAGATATAACTAAAGATATTGATAATATTCTAGATATAATCGATATCGATAAAACTCAGCAGAGGTATTTAAATTACCTCTGGGAGTTCTTGGGAGCATTACCATTTGCTAGAACCGGAGAACACAAGGGAGTTCCCAACTTAAGTGATGAACAGATTCGAACTATCTTAAAGTATTCAATCTCATTACTTAAGATTCGTGGCTCAAGAAAGTTCTTCGAAATTCTTTTTAATATGTATGGGCTAACCTGTACAATTACAGACCCAACCGATGGAGAGATGGATAAATGGGAAAAGGTAGACCCCTTATATGATACCGATTATTCTCAGTACGACAAATACAACTATGATAAGATTTATGGTTGTGCTCAATGTATAGAGGTAGGTATTTCTATAAGCGGTCATGGGTTTACTTCCCCCACTCCAGAGTTCAAAGCTTTCAAACAATCAATTGATAAGTTATTCGATAGATTCTTACCATACAATGTATCTGGGAAGATTGCTTATGGATTTGATTTGGCTTACAATTATAAAATTGTAGCTGAACCTCTTATCAGTCCTGCAAAGATTGTAACAGGACATATAACAGAAGTACCCATTAGAGTAACCGTTACTTCTGATTACGATGATGCCGATTTAAGATATCAGGTAACTGGATATGACCCCTCTGAGAATAAGTGGAGCTCAAAGAAATATGAAAGCGGTTCTATTTTCTATGCAAGAAAGGGTGACCAAAGATATTACTTTCGAAGTGTAGGAGATACTTCAGTAACTACCTATGTAGATATAGGTTTAGAATATTACACTAAATCTTATCACATATATGCCGACTTGGTAGAAGGAGGAACAGACCCAGATAATTTAGTAATTACAGGTACTAATCCAGTAATCAAAGTAAGGGTAACTGCAAATATGAATTATCAGGGAAATATTAAACCTGTATCCGTACAGTTACTTAATACCTATGAAACTAAAGATTCTGGTTCTGTTTGGGAAATAACTTCTGCAGGTACTTACGAATGGGTTATTGCAGACTTTCCTGCAAAGAAGGTTACTCTAAAGGTAACGGCAATTGCTACTAACTATACGGTATTCTGTGAACCTCGGAATATAAATCTTACCAACGGTGAAAAGTCTTTGATAACTATTCGTTCTTCAGATCCTAACGAAGATACAAGTCAACTTATTGCCGTATGTATTTCAGACCCAGGTATTTTAGTTCGTAATGGTCAAAGATGGGCACCAACTACTACTGGTACATTCCAATTTAGATGTACTAAAGATGACTCAGGTAATGCTAGTAATTATGGTACAGTAGTAGCTTACAGATTAGGTTATACGATTAACTACGATATAGGCGTATCAAACAAACGATTAAACCTAAATGCTCAAGGTTCTGCATCAGTTAATCTTTGGGTTACATCGGGTATTTATTATTCTACTTTCGAAAGTGCAAACTTAGGTAGTTATTTTGATACCGAGGTGACCATTTACAAAAAGAATACCCAAGGTACTTGGGTAAAACTTGGTACTTTAGAATTAACTAATCGCTATGTAGTTGGTCCTGATTTCTACTATGGTAGAAGTACAGAATACCAATTTAATGAGGCTGGAAGTTATAAATTTGAATCGGTGGGTGATGCTAGTAAGTCTGTAGAAGTAGAAGTACTTGCTTATATACCTACTCCTCAATCCTACTTGTGGTTAGAACCTTTGAATGAAGAGGATGAGAATTGGTATGAATTAGAACCTTACTCTGAAGCTGAAGCAGATGCAGGAAAGTATATCAAGGCAGGCTATCAATTAACCAAATCCAAGAATTGCCAATTCTACCTACGTTGGGGAGATGGTGGTAATATGATAACTGGGATTGGCTTAGAGGGTTCATCTGAGAAATACAATTCGAACACTCTTATCACTTTCGATAAAGCAGGTAATTATGAGTTTTATTATCAAGGTTCAGTAGTAAGCCTTACGATTAAGGATGTTATACCTAAGTATATTTTAACTTGTAATCCAGTAAGTGCAGAACTAAGCAAAGATGTACAAGAAGTATCTACTATCGTAACCTGTACTTCAGATACTGGAGAAGTTTCAGATATTGTATATGAGACAGCTCCGGATGTGGTTCATCCAAGCCCTTATCAATTCTTTACTAATTTACCAGGTAAACATACTTTCTATGTGAAAGCTAATCCTGCAGTTAAAGCAGTATTCATAGTAAACCTGTTGGATGTAGTTGATAAGACAGAACTTACTTGGGAATCCAATGATATTTCGGAACAAGGTATTAATATATTAGTTCCGGAAGGAACAGAATGGTCACTTAAAATAGAATAAACAAAATGGAAAGCAGCTCTTTTAACACATTATTTAAAACTGGTATCATTGGATTCACTTCTGAATGTTATGCCATTATCTTTAATTTGAGGTGGATGATTTTATTAGCCTTTGTACTAATACTTACAGATTTTTGGTTTGGGATATCTGCAAGTAGGGCAAAGAAGATTGAAATAAGAAAATCTAGAGCCGGAAGAAGAACTCTTAATAAAATCATTGATTACCTGTGTTACATCTTACTGGGTGCCGTAATAGGTAAAGCCATCGGAGAACCTTACGGATTAAATCCAATAACAGTATCTATAACGGTAATGATATTATGTTACTGTTTTGAAATAGATAGTATTTATAATCATATCTGTACTTTACATGGTGTAGAAAAGAAGTACAGTATCTGGTCTATCTTTTGGAAATTGATAACCTTCAAGTTCAAGGCTGTAGGAGAGGCTTTCCAAGATATGAAAAACCAATCGAAAGAATATAAGAGTAATAACAATAACGAAGATACATTATGAAAACCTATTTTGATTATGAAGGTATAATAAAGTCTAAGGATGCAGCTGAAGCTATAGCTGCACCAGTAGGCATTGGTCCATTTTGTGGATTTGGTTCTGCAACGATTGTAAATAATGCAATCACTCTCTTGCCTAATGGAGAACCTACTTCTCCTGCATATCAAGCAATAAAGGATAGAATCCTTTCAAGGTATATGACTAAAGCTGCAGATTCTGGTGAAGGACCAGATACAAATTTTGGTTGTATAGCAAGGGATGGTACAATCTATATTTCTGATAGTGCTAATATTAGTATACCTAATATTGAAGGCTCAAAGGGTTCTAATGAGGATGTGATTGTATTTGCTTACCATACACCTTTGGAAGAGCCTGTACAGAATCCAGTACAGTTCAGAGCTTTCTGGAATGAATCTAATTCGTTCTATTCTCTGTACAAGAAATCAGTAGACCCATTATACCCAACACCCAAGGATTCTAGAAACCTGTCAAAAACAAATGTATTAGAAGATAATGAATTATCATATGAGTCTCTAGTGAATAGAGCTATGGCTTCAGTATCTCAAGGTTTGGTAGACAAATCCTCAATGGTATTAATTGGTATATATGGGCAAGGTACTAATTCAATGGATAACTCAGTAGAGAAATATTCTATTGTTCCTTATGCAGGAAAGTTTCCCCAACCAGTAGAATATAATACTGCTATCCATGGAATGCAACAAGCCAATATAGAAACTCTCTTACGACTATTGCAAGGATTCCCAAACTTTGATATCAAGGCTTACATTGATGAAAAGCTTGGTGGTATGGCAGGAGCTAATATACCAAGAGGATTAATTGCAATGTGGAATGGAGTTTCCGTACCAGAAGGCTGGGCTTTATGTAATGGTCAGATTGTAGAAGATTTACAAACACCAGACTTATCAGGTAAATTCATTGTAGGTTGGTCATCCGGTAATGAAGATTATAATTTGATTGGTAATACTGGTGGCCAAGAGAAAGTAACTCTTTCTACTCAGGAGATACCTTCTCACGTTCACAACTTTGCAGATGCTTACTTTATCGAGGCTCATTCAGATTTGGTGGGAGCTAATGGTACTCAATGGATTGGTAATAACCTTTCTGGTAGTAATAAAACTGATAGAGATAATTCTTATGTATGCCTATGGGACCATGATACCAGGGCTGCAGGTGGAGGTCAACCTCACGAAAATAGGCCACCTTACTACGTACTGGCATACATTATAAAACTATAATATTATGTCTTAACTACTTATATTGTTGACAAAGAACTTTTAATTTATGGATTATAGGAGAGGGACGTTGGGAAACGCCCCTTTTCTTCTGTGTTTAGTAGTGAAGTTCTTCTTTAGCTTTCTCTTCCCAATATAAGATATCTTGTTTGAGTTCTCCTATGTATTTAACCGACTTCTTAGTTCTAGGCATATCAAAGAACTCAACCAACATTATATTGGTGATTCTTTCTCCATCTTTAATTCGTTCTTTAATATAAGGAGGTGGAGTAAGTAATACTTCAAATACCATATAAGCATCTGGAGATAATTTCTCTTTCATATACTTATATAATAATTCAAGCATTTCTTCCTTAGCCTTAACCTCTTCATCGTCATCTTCTAACTCTTTATCATTATCAAATAAGTCTTCAAGTTTAAATAGGTTCTGATTGTATTCTGCAATCTCTCCATAGGCAAATCGAAGAAGCTTATTCTTAAATGTAGCAAGAGAAGAAAGGATTCTTGCTTTAAGATGTTCTTCACTACAAGTACCGTAGTACTTATTAAAAACAAATAACATTTTATCCCAGAAATAAGAAGATATTATATCTGGCGTAAGGTTAAACCTTTTGTAATCAATCTGTTTGGTAAGGTTCCGAATAACTGGCTTACAAACTTTGTATAACCGATTAAACATTGCTTCATCATAATCCTGCATGGGTTTTAATCTATGAAGCTCTGAACCATTGTTTCCATTACATTTCCTCATATTCTTTAAGTATTTCGTTATGCAAATATAATAAATATATTTTATATAATATAAGAATATCAAAAAATTTCACCGAACGGCTGAGGATAAGAAGACTAGATATTGTGGACATGAGTTCAGAACTACATGAGGACTATCAAAATCTATTAGTATATAATATTGCAATATAATAATGTATGAAAAAGAATAAAATTAAATTTAGCTTTGCACCTGACTTTCAGTTAGAGATTCTCAGGTTCATCATTCAAGATAAGGAAGGAGGTTTAGTACTGAGCAGAATAAAACCAAGCTACTTAGTACTTATCGAACATTCCTTAATTTGTGAGGGTATACTTAAATACTTCAAGAAGCAAAGAAAGATACCCTCACAGAATGTCCTTAAACAAGTACTCAGAGAAATGCTAGAATCTAAAAACTATGTTGACCTGGTTACTAAGGATGATATCCCAAACATCGAGAAGGTTATCAAAAATCTTTATTCAATTCAATTATCCGATTCAGAATATATTAAAGAGAAAATCTATCAGTTCTCTACTTATGTTGAAATGAAGAACTTAAATGATTCATTCGACTTAGATAACTTCGAACAGTACGAAGAATATTCTAGAAAGGTAGAGAAGGTTTTACAAAGAAGTAGACCTAAACAGGAGGATGAACCTTTATTCATGATTCGAGATGTTACTGAACGTCAATTTAAAAGGCAGGCAGAACCCTCAGTAGTACCATGCCCATTTAGGCAACTAAACGATTTAACCAATGCGGGAGGATTCCCAGGTGCATCAATCAATGTAATCTTGGATAAACCTAAAGCAAAGAAAACATTCTTCATGGTTAACCTTGCAAGAGGTTACCTTAGAATGAAGAAGTCAGTTTATTATGTTGATACAGAAAATGGTCAAGAACAAATCATGGACCGTTTCATTCAATCAAGTATTAATAAAACTAAGAAGGAATTATATACTGGAGATTATGATAAACTCGAGGCTAAGCATTTAAGAAAACTTGCAAGGTTTGGAGTTGAATTAATCGTTGAAAGAGTACCTGCATTAATTACTGACTGCAATTATATAAGGGAGAAGATACTTACTCTTAGGAGCCAAGGGATTGATATTAAGGTATTGATGGTTGACTATGCAGGGAAGCTTGCTTCTATTGCAAAGGATAAAGAGGATTTTGATAGAATCTCAAATGTATATATTGACTTACAGAATCTTGCTGAGGATTTGCATTTAGATGTTGTATGGACTGCTCATCATATTACTCGTGAAGGTAAGAAACATCAAGCAACCAAGTATGATGAGAATGATATATCCGGTTCTATTGCAATTGTTCGTAATGCTCAATTTATAATGGGTCTTAACAGTACAGAGCAAGAAGAGAAAGATAATATCCTTCGTTCAGAGATTGTAGTACAAAGGGATGGTCTTCCTTCTGGTAGAGCCTTATTTAGGTGTGATGTAGAAAGGCAAAGATGTACAGAGTTTACTAAAGAACAAAGAAAGAATTATGATGAGATATATGCTAAAAATTTAGACAAGATTATGAACGAACAGAAGGGCAATCCTTCAGCAAATAAAGAGAAGTATGAGAAGAAATCAGGTGATATATAATAGAAAATTATCCCACAATATAAAGGGTTGGCCAGGATATCATATTTCTAAAAGGGGTAGGCTATATAAGTATTATCCTAAAAGAGGTCTGTGGATGTTTATGAAAGGTACTATCAGTAGGAATAGAACTTATCATATTTTAAGAAGATGTGATAAGAGAATCAGGGTTCAGGCTTCTAGATTAGTAGCTTTAACTTGGATTCCAAATCCTGATGGTAAACCTTTTGTGTGCCATATAGATAATAATCCTACTAACAATCATTATAAAAATCTGTATTGGGGTACCCAAGAAGAAAATATACAACAGTGTATAAAAGATAAAAGATTAAGACCTCAAGGGAAAATACCCATAAGCAAATCTCAAATCAGGGAATTAAACGAGGATTATCAATCGGGTTATTCTTTACGCCAACTATCAGAAAAATACCATATAACTCATATACATAGGTATTTATACCCAGATACTAAATTAAGAAGAAAATGAGAACTAAAAAAGTAGAAGTAGTAAAAGACAGATGGACTGATGAATTAGCTTTGGAAATATCTCATAATGGATGGCAAACGACTTCCATTAGTAATCTAGATGTTGAGGATTTAAAGAGAATACGAAAAGTAATTCGTAAAGCAATTAGAAACCATGAAAATAACAAATCAGTTTAAGTCTAGACTTAAGACTTATTTTATTAAGAGGTTAGGTGCTTTTGAATATCGAAGAGGCTGGATGAAACTCCCAGTATGCCCCTATTGTCATAGGGAATTAAAAATGGGAGTTAACTTATCAATGTATAGAACCAATTGCTTCAGATGTAATGAACATCCGAATCCTTCTCAATTGGTTATGGATATAGAAGGATTCGAAACATATCATGAATTAATTAATTTCTTAAACAGTGGAAAATTTGATGAGCTTGAATTTCACGAAGAAAAGGTTGAACTTGCCGAAGCTAAGCCTTTGTATTTACCCGAAGGATTTAGAATCCTTAACCTTGGCAAGTCACAAGTTGCAAAAAGCATTAGAGGATATGTCAAGAGCCGTGGCTTTGTCATCTCTGAGTTGTCTAAGCATGGAGTTGGCTATGCGACGAAGGGGGCTTACTTTGGGTACCTCATTATACCCTTTTATTACAGAGGACAACTTAGATATTATAACGCGAGAAATGTTATCGGGCAAGGTCCTCGGTATAACAACCCCAACAAAGATATCACAGGAGTTGGCAAAGAATTTATCATATTTAATTATGATGCGTTGGAGATGTATAGGTCGGTATACATATGTGAAGGTGCACTCAATGCCCTTACTATTGGGGATAGAGGAATTGCCACAATGGGTAAAGTTGTATCTAAATATCAACTAAACGAATTAATAAAAGCACCTTGTCAACGGTATATAATTCTATTAGATTTTGATGCTCAAAAGTATGCTATAGAATTGGCATTGAAACTTATACAATACAAGAAAGTGAAGTTAGTTCTTTTTGAGGATAATAGGGATGTAAACGATTTAGGTAGGAAAGCCGTTCTTAAAAAAGTTTATGAAACTAGATATGCTACCTATCAGGGATTAATTAAACTTAAAAACTCATTATGATGGAAGATAATGTACCAGGTTTTATAGGTTATCATATTACTAGAGATGGAAAATTATATTCAAGACGGATAGAAAGATCTCCTTATAAGTTTGGTAAATGGCATAAACTAAGGCTTTCGAAAAAGGCCAGAGTTAAGGTAAAACTTTATAAGGACGGTAGAGGTTATAATTTGAGTATTAGTAGGTTGGTAGCTTTAGTATATGTATATAATCCTAATCCTTCTAAGTTTAATGAAGTAATGCACTTAGATAATAATCCTTTAAATAACCATTATAGGAATCTTCAATGGGGTACACATAGTATGAATATACAACAAATGATTTTCGAACAGAGAAGGAAATCATTTAAAACTATTCAAAATCCTAATTGGGAGAACTTTAAAATTTCTGATAGAAAATTGAGAAGATTAAATAGGTTATTGAGTTTAGGTAATAGTAGGATATACATTAGTAAAAGGTTAAAGGTGTCACGTAAAACACTCTATAACTTTATTCATAGAATTCAAATCCGAAACTCTTTGGAGTAAGGATTACCTATTATATTATATAACTTAAAATATTAATGATATGATGAAGATAATCGATTATGTAGTTAAGACTTCAATAGTTTTGGCTGCTCTTTTAATTATGGGATATTTCTTCCCAGTTGTAAGTTGGTTTGAAAAACCCCAACCAAGGAAGAATATGGTTTTCAGATGTGAGATGGTTGATGGTAAAGTTAGGGATTATACTTTAAACTTACCCGAAAATGTTACTTGGTATGTAGGTACCAATAGAGGTTCATATTATGTATCATTTGGTTCTCCCACTAAAAACCTTTATGGGAAGAAATGCCCAATAGATAATAACGAGGGTTGTATTAATGGTGTTTTAGTTTGTAATAGAGTAAAATGAGAGAACCCAGTATTCACATTACTAAGTCTCAATTTGAGGAAATATTAAATACCTTAGAGGTAGATAACTTCCCAGTTGAGGCTTTTTTTGTTATTGCACGAAAAGAGGCAATAAATACTAGAGCAGTGGTTGTTTCTAATAAAGGGACAACTAAGAAAGTAACTAATATATTACTAGCATCTAAGGGTAATGCTTCCCTTGTTGCCGATATATTATATGCTACTCGTATAAAGCTTAAGCATAGAGGAGTTCGTAAAATAAACGAAAGTAATACAAGGGAATGGGCTTTATGTAAAAAGCTTGCTGAGATATGTAATACCTTTTGTGAGGATTTTAAATTTGATACTCGGGAAGGATTTATTAAATACATTGAGACTGGTTTAAAGAGGATGACAGATTATCGTAATGTTATGCAAAGGTTAATATCCATGCAGGACAACATTACTAATCAAACAGAAGCTGAGATTAAATTACAGTCAGCAGATTTAGAACTCACTGCTAAGGTACATGATTACTTTGTAAGTAAGATTGCTAAAGCAACTGGTATATATGAATCATATGAAAAGAATCCTGAAAAGTATGTTCACTTTGCTTATGTAGCAGCATTCTTAGAGGAAGAAGGTTGGGATTATAAGGATTTCATAGATGCTCAGTTTGAATCTCTAGCATGGTGTAATGGTCTACCCGATATTGCTCAATTATATACTGATAAAGCAGTAGAAAGGTATAATAAGTATTTATATAAAAATAAGAATAAAAAATCCTTAGAGGAACCTCAAGTTGAGGGCTCTCTCTGGGATAAGATTAATAATTAAAACATAACGTTATGAAAGCTTTAAAATTTTTAGGTAACAGAGTAGAGGATGCAGCTAATGCTTTTATTGATGTCCTCAAGTATTCGGACCAGTCAGTAGATTATCCTGATTTCAAGGACATTGAACCTTGGCCAGAGGATATTGTTAATATGTTCAAGGATGCACTAAAGGATAAACCTTTCTCTGAGATTAGTGCTATCCTTATGTATACTCAACAGTCGTCAAGGTTTGAACCCATTGCAGAGTTAATGCTTGGTATTGGTTTGGTAGAAATGAGACATTACGACAAGTTATCGGATTTCTTACAGAAAGCAGACCCTCATGAACAGGATTCTGTTATGGATATCTATCCTAAAGTGGAAATAGGTTTTTCTCCTGAAAGTGCTTTGAAGATTGCCTGGAACTCTGAGATAGAGACCATTGGCAATTATAAGAAAATTATGAATAGTCTAGCCTTATATAGTGAACGGGCTGATTATGATGATGTGATGTATTTGTTGAATAAGTTAATTGCCGATGAAGAACATCACATTAAGCTTATCAAGGAAGCTATGGGAGTAGATGATTCTACTAAGAAAGGTGTAACTGTAATTATCAAATGAGTAGGATAATTATACAGAATGGGAATATGTGCGAACTGGACTTACCTCTTAAGTTCGCACAGAAACTCTATGCAGAGTTTGCCATTCGTCATCCAAATGCTTTCTACTTACGTACAAGGCAAAGAGGTATGCAGAACTGGGATGGTAAGATTCATTATATTAATAAGCATGGTGAATTTAAGATAGGTTTACTTCCTGCAGTATATGAAAAGTGTATTGAGTATGGAATTAAACCTAAAGTTGTAGATATGCGACAACCTTTACCTAAAGTCAGTAAAGTTGTTACGAAGATAGGAGAATATAAACTAAGACCAGAACAAGAGAAAGCCGTTAAAGCGGTAATCAATAACAAAGTAGGTAAGGTACCTTTTCAGATTGGTGTTTTAGATTACACCGTTAATGCAGGTAAAACTCTTATCATGTCGTCTCTTTATCTATCCTATAAGAAGGAGTTAAAGACTTTGCTAATAACTAATGACTCTGACTGGTTGAATCAAGCTAGAGATGAATTTAAGAAATACCTACCAGGAGAACAGATTACATTTGTTCAAGGTAAAGTATTAAACTGGAGCAATTTTACCATTGGTATGGTTCAATCTATTTCTCGTAACATGAGATTCTATCAGAATGAACTATCTAAGGTAGATATGGTTTTGGTAGATGAGGCTGACCAAGCAGGTAGTAATCAATATCAAAATGTACTTACTCGTTTATTTAATACCAGAGTTCGTATAGGATTATCTGGTACCATTTATATGAGTAAGCTTGCCAAGGATAAAGTAAAGAATATGAATCTTGAAGTATTCTTTGGTAAAGTACTTGCAGAGTTTAAACTTAAGGACTCTATTAAAAAAGGTTATTCAACTCGTACAATTGTAAAGATGGTACCAAGTAAACCCTGGTATGGTAATTGGGAATCAGAAGAAGTATCCTATAAGGAAGTATATGATGATTCTATTACCTTCAATAAGTATGCAAAGAGAATGGTTTATTCTCGACTTAAATGGAATCTTAAACAAGATAGATATCCTGCACTCGTAGTATGTAAATTTATTGCACACTGTGAGAATTTATGCAAATACTTTAAAAAGAAACTAGGAAGCAAATATAATATTGCCTGTGTGCATGTAGATACTCCTTCAAAGATAAGACAACAAATAATGAAGGATTTTAGGGAAGGTAAGATTGATATCTTGGTTTCAACTACAATCATTGCTCGAGGTAAAAACTTTCCTAAGCTTAGGTATTTACTTAATGCTGCCAGTATGGATAGCCAAGAAAAATCTATTCAGTTCCTTGGTCGTTTGGTTAGAACTGATTCCTCAAAGAAAAAGGTTTACCTTGATGACTTACATTATCCAGGTCCTTATCTTAATAGGCATGGTAAACATAGGAAGCAGTATTATCAAAAACAAGAATTGAAAGTTATTCTGTTAGAGAAGATATGGAAGAATCATCCTATTCATTCTTTATGAGAATACCTTACTTAATCTGTTCTATTAAGTACTATGGATAATTACTTTTTCCGGTAGGAGGAAGTAATTAATCTAATAGAGGGACATAGGGCATTAATCATTAAATTAAAAGATATGGAATACTTACTACTAATACTAACAGTACTGGGAGTGATAATCGGAATACTTTATCTCTATTCATCTCAGTATGATTACGATGTATATAAATACAAATGTCATCATTGCAAGAAGAAATTCAAGGAAAGCGATATAAAGGATTTAAGAGGTCCTTGGCATACTAAGGATTGGACTTGTCCTCATTGTAAATATCAAAATGTAACACTCAAAAGTTATGATTACTAAGTTATATAAGAAATTCATTGATAAGATAATCGGAGAGGAACAAACTCCTCTCCATGTTTTTAACTGTACTACCCTGGTATGGATATCAGATATACAATCAATCCAGGTAATGGCTAATGAATATAAGGTATATTTTGATTTATCTTTCTGTTCAGGGCTACAGGTTAGAGTACTAACTTATACTGATTCTCGTTACTCACAACACTTGGGTGATATCAGGAAACTATTTATTAATGCAATTGGACATTCCTACTTACCACTGTATGAGTCGGAATTGAAGATTGGAGATTCAGTCATAAGACTAACAGAAAAAAAAATAGATGATTAATTATGGCAAAGAAAAAACAAATGCTTCCTGACTTAACCAAGCAGGATATCCTAACACCCTTGGATATCTCTCAATTGGGAAGTAATGGAGACCCATGCTTTGGTATTGGGTATGATTTATCCACTAAAGAGTGTAAATTATGCGGAGACTCAGAACTATGTGCGTTCAAGATGTCCCAGAACTTGAACATTACAAGAAAAGAATTAGAACAGAAGAATCAATACAAAGATTTGGATGTATTAGAAGACACGGTTGGTATCAAGAAATACATCCGAGGCTTGATTCGGAAAGGGAAAGACAGAAAAGAAATTATCTCAAAGACAGTTGAGAAATTCGAAGTACCTAAGAAACGTATTAGAGAACTTTATAAAGAATGCAATGGGAAAAGTAGGTAAGTTAAGAATGATATGGGCAATGTTTAAGTTATATCTTAATAACCCAAATTATTATGTACGGCAGGACGATGTTCTTGCTGATTTGTTTATGCAGGGTGAATATGACGTAGAAAGATTCTGTCATTCACTCGGAGTAACTCCTCAAAGAGGATTAACCTTTGGACAACTTTTAAAACAATGTAATATATTATGAACAGATTCAGATTTATTAAAGTAAGAGACGTAAAGACTCCATCGAGAGGTAATGCAGGTGATGCAGGTTTGGATTTCTATATCCCAAGAAACTTGGACCCTCAACAATTGATTCAAATCGAGGCAAACCAGTCTCCAAATAATTTTACCCCAGATTTTGTATTGGGAGTAAATATAACTACCAACTTCGTAACTGACATTCAAATCTATCCGGGAGGGAGAATCCTTATTCCATCTGGTATCAAACCACTTATTGAACCTCAAGAGTCTATGCTCATGGCAGCTAATAAGTCTGGGCTTGCTTCTAAAAAAGGTCTTCTGTATACTGCAGAGATTGTAGATTCTCCTTATGTAGGAGAGATTCATATTGGTATAATCAATCTCAGTCGAGTAATACAGACTCTAAAGGTGGATGAGAAAGCAACCCAATTTATTCATGTACCAATCTATCTCACAGAACCCGAGGAGATTCAATCAGAAGAATTTTATTCTGAATCTCAAATGTGGGGAACAAGAGGTGAAGGTGGATTTAATTCAACAGGAAGTAAGTAATGGATATACGTAATATTAAGGAAACAGTACCTACTTTAGAAGTAGGTACGTATTTACAAGCAATGTATTCTCTTTCGTTAGAACAATTAGACGGCTACCGGCAAATAGAAAAGCTACCCGATTATCCGGTTGATATTAATAATCACCAAAATCAAGTAGTTCTTAAGGATTTTATTGCCAGGGTTATCGAAGAACTAATGGAGGGTTATGAATCTACCTCTGAGGTAGTAAAGATATGCCACAAGTGGGGATGGAATATTGACCAGTTAACAGAGGATGAATATACTCAGGTACTCAACCATTTGCAGAATGCCAATGAAGAACAGGGAGATGCTCTGGGATTCCTATTCACTTTGTTCCACTTTGCAAATATACTACCAGAAGATATCTTCTCCTGGGGGACGTCTTACGTAGTAGATTACTCTGACTTCAAAGTAAAGGAATTGAAGGACGTAATTACACTGGGTATAGCCATGGTTACCGAAGGTAGTATTGGTTTAGTTAATCGGTTTAATATGATTGATGAAGACCATGAATCAGTAAAAGATTATACTCCCGGGTTTAATACTTTAAGTGAAGCATCTCACGAAGAAGAGAAGGTATTATTATTCAATGTAGTATATGAATTGAATATTGCAAGGAATCTTCTTAAGTGTAGACCATGGAAACAAACCCAAGTAATGACTAAGGAATTAGACTTTCAGTATTCTTTGGTAAAAGCTTTCTACCTATATATGGGATTCTTGGGATTACAAGGATTTTCAGATGAATCAATCTACAGGTTATTCTTTAAGAAACAAAGACTTAACCTCTGGAGACAAAAAACAAATTACTAATGAGTGGATGGAATAGAAAATTAGAGGGTCTTCAATCGAATACGGAGGAGACCCTCCACTCTTTGGAGTTTGCTACTTCACAAGATGCATGGGAGAAATTGAATGAGGCTTTCTTAAGATTAGACCCCGTTCTTTTTGATAAAGGTGCTACTGCAAACAGTGGAGTTGCAGTAGCATACAATGTGTTTATAAAAATACGTAAAGCATGGGTAGACCCAGATTTTGATTATGGCAGGTGTTTTAATTACAAAGAAACTAAGTGGACGAGCTTATTGAATAATTATATTGATTTTAATAAGTTAGACCTCTTACGTAGCAAATTAAGAATCCTGAAGAACAAGTATAATCAGAATTACAATGTTACATATATGTTTAATAATCATCATGATAACGGTAAACAATGTTTAATTGCTGCAACTTTTTCGAAGAGATTTCAAGAGGACATCCCAGTTATTACAATGGTAATCAGAGCATCAGAGATTACAAAGAGGTTAATATTCGACTTCCTATTAATTCAACGGATGGCCGAATATGTGTATGGGCCGGACCAGTCAGTACAAATCAACCTATTTGCGACTCAAATGTATGGGAATGTAGAGACACTCTTAATGTACTCAGCTTATAAACCTTTAAAGAAAGTAATCAAGGGTATAGATAATCCTTGGACTAAAAGAGTTAAAGAGGTTTATAAGAAAATCCAAAAGGGTACAGAGAAAGAATGGTCTTCATTTAAGGTATTCTTCAGGAGTTTTAAAGTACTTCGTCCGGACTTATACGAATACCAAGCTTTGTTAGCAAAGGACTTGCTATTAGAATATGAAGATATAGAATATCCAGAAAATGTGATATCCTATTCTCAACGTAAAGCATATAAGAAGAAACTTTTAAAGAAACAGAAGAATGAGAATCTACAGTAATTCTTTTGAGTTAATGTCAGAACTTGGCAGAGAACTCAACAGTTATGGTCAAACTGTAAAACCAAAGACCTATCAGAATAAAGTCATTGAAGGTAAAGAGGAATTTGAAACAAAGGAACTCATTTGCCAACAATATTGCTTGACTTCACTCGGAGACCCAGTATGGTTATTTGTATTTTCACATTCAAGAGAATGGGCAGATGCAGAGTTAGGAGAAAGGCTTTGTTGGTATGGTTTAAATCCCGGTACAGCTTGGGAGTTAAGGAAAGACTTATGGGAACAATTCTTAGTTGAGGGTCCAAATGGTAAAAAGTTTGATTATACTTATCCAGAAAGGATTTGGAATGATTTAAGTGATACTGGTAAGTTAGCTTTAGAAGAAGTAATTAATCTTCTTAAAAGGGATAATGATACTCGTAAAGCAGTACTCCCAATATTTCATGGTTCAGATTTATGTTTCCTTGATGGAAGTCGACGTATTCCTTGCTCTATGTATTACGATTTCCTTATCCGTCAAAACGGTAAAGGAGAGAAGGTATTACATATTTGCTATCATCAAAGAAGTTCGGATTTTGTTACTCACTTTGGTAATGATGTATACCTTGCATGGAGACTTATGGAATATGTAGCTCAAGAGGTGGGAGTTAAACCCGGTTACTTATACCACACCATTGATTCTCTTCATTCTTATAAGAAAGATTGGAAATACCTAAATACCAATCTTGAAGATTTACAGGACTCATTCTAATATTAGAGGGATGTATCTACTACATGTGGGTATGTCCCTCTTTCTATTTATTAACATGGAAACGAGATATAAGATAATTAAGAATAAAAGAGAACTTAAGAAACTTATTGCTTGTTGCAAAGCAACGGGTTATGCTTGCTGTGACTACGAAACTAATGCTGAACCAATCTATAACAAAAGTTTCAAGCCAACTATTCTCTCGGTATCTTGGATGCCAGGATTTGGTGCTTCTATTCCCTTAGACCATTTCCAAACTAAAGAATATACTTCTCCCGGATGGAACTGGAAGAAGATGTTAAGGAAATTTGGGGAAGAGGTTATTGAGAATTATGATATTGTAAAAGTTGCATGGAACTGGAAATTTGATGACCAGATTAATCAAAAGTATCATATCTATTATAGAGGTACATGCTTAGATGGTATGCTTGCAAAATATGTTCTCAATGAAGAAAAACCTCACGGGTTAAAGGATATGGTTAGAAGGTATCTACCCGAATATGGTGATTACGAAAAGCAAGATAAATTCGATAAGATACCCTGGGATAAAAAAGAATTAGACCCATTATGTAAATATGGTTGTCAAGATACAGACTTTACATTACGATTAATGATATTCTTTGAGAAGAAGTTAATTGATTTAAAGATGTATTCTGTATTCCGTAATTTATTTATGTGTAATTCCCGGGTATTAACCTCCGTAGAGAAAGAGGGATTATACCTTGATAGAGATTTCAACCAGAAATTACTTGAGGAATATAAACCGAAGATTGATGCTGCTAGACAAGCAATATATGATTTACCAAGGGTAAAGAAGTTTGTAAAGAAATTCAATCAGCAAAAGGTTGAGAAATATATCGAATCTATTGAGGCTGAACTTGAAGAATTAGATTATAATGACCCAAAAGATAAACGTAAGATTGATTCAAGGGAACAGAAGATATCTAATATTCGTGCAGGAGTATTTACTACCAAGAAGGAGCAGGATTTAATTAGACCTATCAATCTTGGTAGTCCAGTTGATTTACCAGCACTTATGTATTCAGATTCTGGTTTTAAATTCCCAGTAATTAAAAATAATGAATCTGGTAAGCCAAGTACAGATGAAGATACTTTGGTTGAATTAAGGTTAACAGTAAAAGACCCAGAATCTCCAAAAGCAATATTCCTTGATAAGCTACTTGAATTAAGAGGTTTACAGAAAATGTATACTACCTATATTGAAGGTTGGCATGAAAAAGTCCAAGATGATTCTCGATTACATGGTAGGTATAATATACATGGAACAGATTCTAATCGATTCAGTTCTGCTGACCCAAATATGCAGCAAATACCAAAGACATCTGTAGACCCAAATATTAAGAAACAATTAGTTGCTCCTCCGGGTTATTTATATATGGCATTCGACTATTCTCAAGCAGAATTAAGAATGATGGCTCATCTATCTGGAGACGAAACTTATTTGGAAGCATTTGCCAAGGGAGTAGACCCTCATCTTGGTATAGCAGCAGCAAAATACGGTGTATCAATCGAAGAAGCAAGTAAAGCTTATGAAGATGAAACACATCCCGATTATAAGTTATGGAAGGTAAGGAGAAAGCAAGCTAAACAGATTGCATTTGGACTTATTTATGGAATTGGTAATAAATTGCTAGCAGTTAAATTATCTGACCCAAAAGCAGGTATTATAGTTACACCAGAAGAAGCAGCAAAGGAAATGGAAGTATTCTTTGGTCAACATCCTAAGATTAGGAAGTTTAAAGAGAAACAAGAGAAATTCCTTCGTAAGCATGGGTATTACACACAGTTATTTGGTACTAAACGAAGACTCCCACAAATATATTCAAATGACAAGCAAGAAGTTGCTTATGCAATTCGTTTAGGTCTTAACTTCCCCTGTCAAGGTGCTGCAGCAAATATGACAAATTTTGGAGCTATCCTTGTTTATTGGTTAATGAGACAAGGTAAATTACCCATGATGAAAGAAGCTTGTACAGTACATGATGCTGTATATATGTATTCTAAACCTCAAGATATTAACACCTGGACTGTATATACAATCTGGAATATCCTACGTAACCCAAGTACGAAAAGGTATTTCGGATTTCAAGTTGATGATGTTGATATGGACATGGACTTTACCATTGGTAGAACTATGGCAGAGGAATTACCCTTTATCCCTGGGTATGATTATAATAAGATGTTACAACCCGATTTCTCAGTAGAGGAATATATGGCTGAACATAAGAAATATAAACATATCCATATTAAGCAATTTAAAGAGAGATTTAATAAACAAATGAAGGCTTATGAAAAAGATTTTGAACGGACCCACGATTTACCGAGCTAAATGCCCATACTGTGATTGTGAATTTGAATATGACTACTCAGAAGTAGATTCATCCACTTTTGCTGATTGTAAATTAGTTAAGTGCCCAGGTTGTAATAGGTATCTTCATCATAAAGAAAATCCAAAATCACATACAGAAGTGAAGAAAGAGGATACTATGACAACATAAATAATAAAATATTATAAACTATGGCAACTGAAGAACAAATAATGAATACAAATAGGCTATCATCTTTAACCTATATGATATCTGCCTGCTTAGAGTTCTCTATTCAAAATCTCAATCGTCAATTAGACCTATGTAATTTGAGATTAGTCGGTAGAGATAAAATGGTATTCAACCGAGTTAGGTCTCAGATAGAGCAACTTCAATCAAATCTCAAACTATTAGAGGATTTGGCATTTGGTGTAATGAAGGACGAAGATGCAAGGTTAGCTTATGAAGATGCTACTCATATTTATTGGGCTCTGTTTATGACTTTAGTAGATAGAGGAGGAACAGATAATTTATGTGATTTAAGATTCAAAGCTTTAATCGATATAATTGGTAAGTATGAATCTATTCTTCACTTGCCTGGTTTAGATACTGCATACCATTGTGCATTTGCTCAGGTATCTAAAGCAATTCAAGAAGGTAAATATTCAAAAGAAGATTTTAAGAATTTATTGAAAGTACATGAAGACGGAACTGAAGAAACTAAAGGTTAAATTCGAAGGTAATATCATAACCATAGATATTGCTAAGGAATTATCCATTAATGAAAATATCATTAATTCTCAGTTAAGGGAATCTCCTACTAGTTATTATATACTTTGTTCTTTAAGAGATAAGTATATTAAAGAAAGAGATGCTCTAGCAAGGGAAAAGGATGAAGCTTATTCTGCTGCTTGGATATTTATTAAAGAATCTAATGAAAGATTCAATAATGATTACGTTGCTCATAAGGCTAACATATCCCCAAAATATAAATCGATATATCAACGATATTTGAAAGCAGTAGAAAAGGCTAACAAGTATATTACAATATGTAGAGCTTATGAGTCTAGAGAGAATATCTTGAGGACTATTAATGCCAACATGAGGAAGCAACAATAATAACTATAAGTAATTACTAACTTTTAAAAACGAATTAAGAATATGAATTATTCATTATCTTTTATCTCTGCTATGGTAGCAGCTCAGTTTGATAATCAATTACCAGGATGTCCAACTGAAAACAGAGTTCTTATCTTATCCCCAAAAGAAGTAAACCAAACTCGGTCCGGGCTTATTATTCCGGAACAGGTAAAAGAGGGAGTTCCTCGTAAGGGAGTTATAGTTAAACTCGGTGAGATTACCGAAGAGTATAGAACTTACCGGGATTTGGTGCAAATAGGTAGAATAGTTACCTATGGTTTGTATGCCGGTAAGGAACTGGAATTTGAAACAGACAAGCTTACCCCAGGCTTACAACAACTTTTGGAAAAGAACACTTTAACGGTGTTGAGTATGAATGAGATAATTTACTCAGAACCAAATAATAACGATTAATATGGCACTTGACAAAAAGAAAAAGAAGAAAGTTTCATCAGATGGACTTTCTACAAAGGAAAAGATGCTAGCTAGAAAGAAACAGTTAGAATCTAAGGGAAACGGAAATGGTTTGGTATTCCCTAAAGAAGGTACTTTACGTATGAGAATCAAATCTCCGGGAGATGACCAGGAATTGGGTATAGAAATTGTTCAGTTCTATCTTGGAGGTAATCTGGGAGGAGTAATATCTCCGGCTACTTTTGATGAACCATGCCCCTTCATGGAAAAATATCAAGAATTGAAAAACTCAAAGGATGAGGATGACAAGGAACTTGCAAAAACTCTCGTACCAAGAAGAAGATATGTTATCGGTGGTCCGGTCTATGCAGACGAAAAGGGAACTAAATTTGATTACGAGGGTAAAGATAAGGGAGTTCTAGTTCCACGCTCTGTTTATCAGGATATTATTGACTTATACCTTGATGAGGACGAAGCTGGTGATATGACAGACCCAAGAAATGGATATGATATCAAAATTATCCGTTCTGGTTCTGGTAAGCTTGATACAACTTATTCTGCTCGTGCTTGTAAACCAACTAAGTTGGACAAGAAATACCAAGGTACAGTAGACCTTGAAGGTATAGTTCGTTCTCAAATTAAATCTTATGATGAATTGGAAGAACTTCTTGCTAAGTTCTTAAATGAAGATCATGGAGGAGATGATGATGAGGATGACAAACCAAAGAAAAAGACAAAAAAGAAAGGTATTCACAGAGACCATTATATGGAGGATGATGAACCCAAAAAGAAAAAGAAGAAACGTTATAAATCAGATATTTAAAGGTTAGTTAAACATATGGTTTCATTCGAAGGTGGTAATTAGATTCGTTCAGTTATCACCTTCTTTAGTCTAAATACATTACATTATGGTATCAAAAGAATATTGGGCAAACTTATCAGATGAAGATAAGTCAAAGATTATAAGAAGATTTTGTGAAATTAATGATATTGGGCCAGACTTTGATTATGCAAAGGTGAGGGATTTTTCTGAAAGGGTTAAACAGAAATATAAAGAATCTGGAATATACAGAAATAATCAATTTTGGGAACATCCCGTTTTTAATATTGGAATTGGTAGACCCTCTTATGGCAGAAATGATATTATCATGGATGTATGCTAAAGTAGAATTACCCAATGGAGAGAGGTCTGAAGTACCCTTCATGGGATATCACCTAGTAGAACTTGTATTCGACAAGGGTAGTCTCATGAAGTTTACCGATGAAGAGAAAAACGTATTGAATCAGGCAATGAATATTTTAAAATCAAGAGGAATTTAATATGGCAAAGAAAACTAAGGTTGGTTTAAAGGTACCAACAAAAAATGAGATATTAAAGAAATATGGTAGTATCATGAGATTGGCTTCAGATACAGTAGAATCAAACTTATGGTTACCCTCTACTTTCTTTGCTCTCAACTATACATTTGGTGGTGGTATACCATTTGGTAAAGTACTCGAAGTAGCTGGAGAAGAATCTTCTGGTAAATCCCTTATTGCATATAATTTTGCATATACCTGTCAACAACTTGGTGGTCATGTAATTTGGGTAGATGCTGAACAATCTTGGATGAACTCCTGGGCTGAAGCAAATGGTGTAGACCCAGAAAAGGTTACAGTATTAACCGATACTCGTATAGAGTATATTTCCGATGCAGTAGCAGATTTAGCAATCTACTTACGTTCTCAGTTAACTAAGAATGAACCAATACTCTTAGTAATTGATTCTATTGCTGCTATGGATTGTGCAGATAACATAGATTCTAAAATGGTAGAGGGTAAAGCAGAAATGGGAGGTAGAGCAAAAGCTCTTTATAAATACTTCCGTATCAGAAGTGAATTATTCTATAGATTAGGAGTTACACAGATTTACATTAACCAATTAAGAACTGCTTTAAATGTCGGATTTGGAAAAGATAACACAACTACTACAGGAGGTGCAGCACTTAAGTTCTACGCTTCAATCAGAGCTGCCTTTTACTCAGGCAAGTCTATCACTGTTAAACAGAAAGGTAAAGAACGGAAAGCTGGTAAATTGGTCACAATCCGACTTATTAAAAATAAAGTTGCTCCTCCAAGACCTACAATCAGTAAGTGCCCAGTTTACTTCAATCCTAAGTTCCATGAAGTAGGTTTTGATAGATGCTATGCTCTTGAGGATGTATTGGTAGAAAATGATATCATAGAAAAATCTTCAGGTGGAGTATATAAGTTCAAAGGAAAAACTCTTGCAAGAGGTGAAGAGAAATTCCAAAAGCTTTTGGAAGAGGATGATGAACTTCGTCGTAAACTATTAAAGAAGGCTGAGATAAATACTATCGGTACAACTAGAAAGAAGATAGTAGCATTGACTACTAATTTATATCCAGTAGATGGAGTAGAATATGAATCATTTAACGAGTCAGATGACGAGGAGGAAGACGATGAGTAAGAAAACAGTATTATTGATTGATGGGGAGAACATTCTCCATCAATCTTTTCACAAGTTCGAGAAACTTAAATCCACAGACGGTAAACCAAGTGGAGCAATATTTGGATTTTTCAAATCACTTCACATGTATCTTACAAGGTTTGAACCAAACGAAGTAGTTATAACCTTTGATAATGGTCATTCACCAGTAAGGGATAAGTTATTGCCTAACTATAAGGGACACAGAAAAAATATATCGGTTGATTATAAATCCTTGCAAATACAAAAGGCAATCATAATGAAGATATTAGGTATGCTAAGAATTTCTTATATATTTGATAAAAGGAATAAAACTCAATATGAGGGAGATGATTTCTTAGCATACCTAATTATTAATACTTATCGTTCGGATAATGTAATCTTGGTATCATCAGATAAGGATTTTAATCAACTTCTAAACAAGAACGTTAGGATATTAAATCCAAGAAAGGATGAAGTTATTCGAATGGGTAATTGTAAAGAGTTATTTGGTTATCATTCACATGAGACCGTTGAATACCTTGCAATGGTGGGTGATACTTCCGATGATATTCCAGGTTTTAAGGGTATAGGTCCAGTAACTGCAAGAAAGATATTAGATGAGTATAAATCAATCTACAAATATCTGGAAGCTAAACCTAATAAAGAGTACCAAGAAGCTTGGGAAAGGAATCGTAAGTTGATTGATTTATTCTGGTTTGTAGGTAATGTCCCTTTAGATAAGATACCTCTCAAGAGAAAGAAGACTTTCAACTATGATAAATTTAGGAAACTGTGCATAGAGTATTCTCTTGCTTCGTTCCTAACTAAAGAATTTATTAAACCATTTAAAGAGTTATCCGAATGAAAATAATGTTTGCAGGTGCAAGTGGAGTTGGGAAAACCACTTTAGCAAAAGAAGTTCCCGGGATGATTAAGTTTGATGTAACAGAATACCCTCCAGTATTGGATTTTATATCTGGTAGTGTATCAGACTTAATACCTAAAACAAAGGATATGTCTCATAAAGAGATGTTAGAAAGGGATTCAAAGGATTTGTTACTCGAAGATTTTCAGGTAATGAACCTAAGAAACAAAATGTTCAGAGATAGGGATAGATTTGTTACAGATAGAAGCTATCTTGATTTAGCTGCCTATTTCTATTACAAGCAAGCCAAGAATGTTCCTAAATGTGAAATGGAACACTTTTTCGAAACTTGCAAGATGTTACTCAATCAACAATGTACTCATCTTATCCTATTAGACTTTACTACTGCCATGGTAAAGGAATGGGTTATGGAAGATAATGGTAAACGAATAGATAACAATTACTTCCAGTTCTTAATATCTTCTATAATGGATAACGTATTGAACTTGTGGGGATTCTTACCTACTAAGGAAATATCTTCTATTTATAAGAACATTTTTAAGAATCAACTCTTGGAATACGGTGCAACAGAGGGAGTAATCAAATCAATATATGGTGAAACTAAAGTTCTCTGTATAAGAGAAGCTAATTTGGATATTCGTAAGAAACTTATTATTGATTTTCTTCATGAATAAAGAAGTAGTATTTATAGCATTCTCGGATTTGCACATCAATCTATGGGCAAAATTCAATGAGAACAACAATAGGACCTTGAATAGTATCAAGGTCCTTGACGTTATTGCAGGTCAATGTGAAAAGTACAAATGTCCTGCTTTGTTCTGTGGAGATTTATTTCATAAGCCAGAATCAATTGACCAAGATTTAGCAATATTCATTGCTGAACAATTTGATAGGTTAGAGAGTAACTACCCAAAATTCAAAATGATTTATATAGACGGGAATCACGATTTGAAATCTGTAAATCGTATTGATAGGATAACTAAGGGATGGCCTTTTGTATTTCATAAGAATTTTATGAGCTGTGTTAATCTAACTAGAATCAAATGGTGTTCTTATGGAGATTACCACATTTATGGGGTTCCTTACATTGATAATAATGTGGGTCTAAGTGAATATCTTAAGAAACTCAAATTAGATAAGAATGTAAAGAACATACTTCTTCTTCATACTGACTATCCTGGAGCAAAGGATACCGACGGTAGGGAAGTTGATTCTGTAGAAAATCTCAATGTAAATATCTTGAATCGATTTGATTTGGTATTATGTGGTCATATACATAAACCTCAAAGACTATCAAAGAAGGTTTATATGATAGGTGCACCTAATCATCAAAGGCGAACCGATAGAGGTTGTAAGTTAGGATATTGGAAGATTTATTCAGACTTATCAATGCAATTCGTACACCTTAAGCAATTCCCTAAATTCGTAGATGTAGAATCCGAAGAGGGTATTAAGGATGATGGCAATTATTATACCGTTTTACCTAAGAAAACTAGTAACTTAGTAAATACTAACCATAAAATTACTAAGCAACTTTCTAAGAAAGCTCTAGCAAGGAAGTATCTTAAGGAAAAAGGTATAACTGAACAAGATAAGAAAGAACTACTGATTGACATACTTAAAAAAGCTGAATCATGTTAACATTTACAACAATGAACGTAGTAGGATTCTGTTCAATAGAAAACCTACATATACCTTTAAACCCAAGTTGTACCATACTTATCAAGGCACCGAATGGTAAAGGTAAATCAACTATCTTATCGGCATTGGTATGGGCAATATATGGTAAAAACCTAAAAGGAGTATCAGAAGTAACTACCTGGGAAAAGGTAAGACCTAAAGATTACCAGGGAGTAATGGTAGAGGTATTCTTTCAAAAAGGAGAACATATCTATAAAATTATCAGATGCCAGAAATGCAATATAGTTCTTGAGGATGGAGCTAAAGGTAAAGATAGGCTTATCCTTATGAAAGACAACGAGGTAGTGAATGTAAAGGGTAAGAATAAACTCCAAGATGCCATTAATGCAGAACTTGGTTTATCCTATACTCTATTCATGAACTCCATTATGTTTGGGCAGGGTATTAAAAGATTGATACAAGAATCTAATTCAGATAAGAAGAAGATATTCGAAGAAGTATTTGATTTAGAATTTCTTAACATTGCCAAAGGTATAGCTATGCAGGATAAAAATAACCTATTAGCTCAGGCAAACGAAGTAGAACACCAATCTGCTTTATTAAAGAAAGAACTTGAAGCAAATAAGGAAGCTTACTTTGATTTACGTGATAGAGAGAAAGGTTTCAAAGAAAAAATAAAGTCAGAACGTAGAGAATTAAAGAAAGATAGGGAAGACCTAACTAAGCAACTCATTAAAAAACAGCAACAACTTAAGGATGAAGTAGAAAAGAGTCTTAAAGTTAAGATTAAGAAACATACTGATTATGTAGATGTTCTTAAATCCAAGATAAAATATAACCGTATAGTATCTGGAGTATCATTACCAGATTTTGTAAAGAAACTCAAGATACAGTTAGATAAAGGCCACTACAAACGTGCGAAAGAGAGCGTAGATATTATCTATAAAGCAATCATAAACTCAGATAAACTCCAGGAAGAATATGAAGATGCTCTGGGTAGGTTGGATGAGTTGAGAACTACGAATGAGAAGTATAAAAGACTTCAAAAAGAATGTGATGATATTGCTTCTGATATTGCTGATATTGACGAGGAGTTGGAAAAACTCAAACAAGAGAAACTTAAGGTTATGTCTCCTAAATATAAAGAGAAACTTAAGGAAATTAGAAAGACTCTTCGTAAGGTAGATGAAGATTACCACAATAAAGAGTTAGAGTTAGAAAACTATAACTGGTTAATCAATGACCCTCTTGGTAACAATGGAATCAAGGCTTACTTATTTGATTCATCACTGGATATGTTAAATAGAACTCTTGATAAATATTCTCAAGTATTGGGATTTAGGATTGAATTTAACATAGACCTGGGTACTGCTAGAAAAGAATTTTTTACTTTAATTGAAAGAGATGGGCAAATTATTGATTACGATGAACTTAGCGGTGGAGAAAAACAATTGGTAAATGTGGCAATGGCATTTGCAATGAACGAATCTCTTACAATGTCTAAGGGTATAAACCTTGCCTTTTTGGATGAGGTATTCGAATCATTAAGCTCTGATAATGTAGAAGTAGTAACCTCTTTAATCAGACATACTTTTGCAGATAAAACCCTATTCCTAATTACCCATTTAGATTCTCTTCCTCTATCAAATACGAAAATCCTGCAAGTCGAAAAAGTCAATGGCCTAAGTAGTTATAATTTACTATAATGTTATAACTACAAGACATTAACCTATGAACTCAAAAAATAAAGGAAACAGATTTGAAAGAAAAATAGGAGCCTGGTTTACTCAGTGGACTGGGTTCAAATTTGAGAGGAATCGGGCAGGTTCAGGAGCTTGGCATTCTAATAAGGATGCCACTTCTGATTTAACCTGTACTGATGAAAAACATGCTCATCGATGTAAGATATCCATCGAATGTAAAAACTACAAAGATATCAAATTCGAACATGTACTGCTTGGTAATAAAACTTGTGATATCCTAAGATTTTGGGAACAAGCAAGCAAGGATGCTAAAAGGGCAAATAAACTCCCCATATTATGTATGAGGTATAACTCTATGCCTGCAAATGAATTTTTCTTTGTAGTAGAAGGGGGACCTGGTACTCTGGGAGATTTTATATGGGTACAATCTAAAAAACCCAGTATGTCAATCAGTACTTCAGTTAATCTTTATGTATTTCTTGCAAGTGATATTCTGGAGAATGTTAATTATAAGCAAGTACATAAGCAAGCTAAGTTAATCATTAAAAAGAAATAATATGAAACGTATCCCTTATTCTTATTGTATTTTCTACATAGAACGAAAGTATTATCAGAACATTAATAAAGAACTTAAAGAAAAGGGATATAAAAAAGTACGTGCCATTATCCCTACGATAAACGTTTTAAAGAAAACCGCAAAGGGTAAGATGATATTCGAAGAAGTACCTATCTTATTCAATTATGGTTTTATCAAGATGCCTACAGAGTTAGCGTACTCTAGACCTTTTCTAAACAAACTGAAGAGAAGTATATCAGGTATAAGAACTTGGTTAAAGTCTACAGAGACTCTTCATGAAAGAAAGAAGAAAGCTAGAATAGATAATTCTGAAGACTTTGATGATTTCTCATTGGTAGCTACATGTACCAGAAAGGATGTTAAAAGGTTTAAGAGGATGGCAAAAGAAGGAAAGAAATATTCTGTAGACGATTTGATGAATGTTAAGATAGGCGATTACTTAGTACTCAAAGGCTATCCATACGAAGGAATAGATGCTACGGTATTAGGTATAGACCACATAAATAAAATGGTACAACTTCTTTTATATCCGGAAATGGGTAAAATGGAAATATGGTTACCCTTTGATAACGTAATCTATAGCGTGTACCAGAATTATGACCCAGATAAGTTATATGCTAACTCCCAAGATTATGACCCAAATGAGATAACAAGTGAATCAATAGATAGAATAATGGATTTTAGGAGGAATTAATATGAACGATGCTCAGAAGAAAGCTTGGGACTGCTTAAACGAAATAGAGAGGCAGTCTTTATTCCTTCAGTTATCAGAAAGCAAATCCTCATGGGAAGCTGGTGAAATTTTAAAGTTGTCACATTACAAGTATTTAGAAATCAGAGAAAGGTCAGAAAAGTTCTTCAGATTATTCTCTGATTTTTTCGAGTTACACACTTCTATTTTTCGACCTGACTGCCCTTGCGAACGAAGCTTTTGTGATTTTATTGAAGGATGTATTGAAAAGAGATTAACAAGGAAAGAAGCTAGTCTATATACTGGAGACTCTTCTAACTTACTCTCAAAGGTAAGCAATAGTAATATCGAAAGAAATATGAAAAGACTCAAAGAATCAGAAGACCCCTGGGACTTAGATTCAATGAGGTTAATTCTAGAGTTCGATAGGTGGAATAACTTTAGGATTCTACCAAGAATGCTACAACAGCCTTCTGCATTTAAAAGGCGGTTGAATAAGAAGGACAAGATATACATTAAATACCTTTTAAACCGAGTACCAGAATGGATGCACACAAAACTGAAAGAAAGGTTTAGATATAAAGTAAAACCCGGAAAAAAGAAATACTGGGTATGCTTAATATCAGAAGAATTATATACAGATGGATATTTGCTAATGCCAGTAAGACCCTTAGATGAGGTAGTTAGTGAATTTAGTAGATTCTATATGTATGTATTCGAAAAGAAAGATGATGCAGATACATTTGGATTCATGGTATCCAAGTTTATGATTAAAACAGTTGATGTAAAATTGGGACAACGCTTCTGGCCTGAGTACAGATGCTGCGTGGAAAAAGCAGTAAACTATAATCAAGTGAATAATATAGAATTCAGTATTAAGAAACTTGATATGGCCTTCAATGCTGATAAGGTTAAAAAGAAAAGGAAGAAAAAGCCTAAATCAACGGCTGCTGAACGCATATCAGATACCTCAGCTTTTTATAAAAATAAGTAGAAATATTTCTTTATATAAATAAAAAGTATTATATTTGCAACAAATTAAAATAAAAGATATGAGAAAGAACAAAAAGAATAAACCAGCACCCTCAAAAGAAAAAGCCAGTTTCCTTGGTTCAGCCGGGAGGAATATGACTTACAGGGATTTAAAAAGAAAAGCCATAGTATTGGGTATGCCTTTTCCTGATGCATGTGCTGCTGGAGTTTTCGATTTAATTGGTTATATCGAAAGGTCAACTAACAAACCAGACAAATCATTAATTGACCAATATGATGATTGGATGGATAAACAATTAGAGAATATAGGTTATTCAAAAGATGACCCTCTAAGGAATTCAAAATTAAGGCTTGGGTTTCTTGGAGAAGAAGGAGAAGATGGGCAAAGGAAATCCAAAAGGGTTCCAGGAATAAAAAAGCCAAGGGAAAAGAAACCACCAAGAGAAAGGGATGAATTCAATCTCATCAAGGGAACTAAGAAATCCTATGTATGGTCATTGGTTGCAAAGGGTTATGATTTAGAAAGAGTAACTAGAAGGATGAAAAAGAAGTTCCCAGATGCAAATGATAAATCGATAACACTTTGGTTTAGAACTGCAAGGAGGACTATGAGTAATGGTAAAGCTAAAGGAAAGTAGTAGGGAACCAATCCGAAAAGATAGATATTATATATGGACATGGAGACCAGATACCACCAACAAACGTATTACCGAAAAAAGTTTATATCGGAAACACTTAACCGGTATACCTTATTTCACAAGGTATCAAATAAAAAAGACTTTGGTTTATATGTACGGAGTAGATGTTCTTCAATATATTCATATCATATCAGGCAGGAAATTACTTAGGCAAGGGATAAGAATACTTCAAGATATGAATGGTCTAAGACATAAATCTGGTTCTACTAAATTCTGGTATAAAGGGAGATTAGTAAAAGCCAGGAAGTTTATTATCCCGGATGAATATAAAATTGATAAACACAGAAGACGAAGGTTCATGGTTCAAATGCACCGGGTCTTTAAATCAAAAGGAAAGAAGGTATTCAATGAAAGGTACTCACAAAAATTGTATGGACAACGGGAAGGCATATCTTCCAAGTATATCCGGAAGAAGAGAATACAAATCCATTCTGCTATCTTACAGGATTTACAACAGGCTGAGTCAAGAGGAAAAGCATAAATATAATATTTTTTCTTTGCAATATCCACCATTGGTATGTTCCTTGGCCTTGTACCTAAGAAAGAAATTAGATATCCCGATACAGAAAGTACTATTTATCAAAGCACAAAGGGATATGCTTGATATCTTTTATGATGAATCCTTAAATCATTTGGGATGGCAACCAAAAGAAAGGTTCTTGGTAAAAGCTTTAAGATTTCAAGGGTTCACTCCTGTAAGCAAATATAGGATGAGAAGTAAATATGCCTACATTATGACAAACAGGATGCTAGAAAATGAATATTGGGTATTTCCCATGAGATTAGCTGATAACTATAAATCAATGCAAAATCCAAAATACAAATTCTATACCGAAGTATTTGGTAAGGTTGGTATTCCTGGAATAATTAAAATTAAATACAGCAATGGAAACTAAAAACCCAGTACCGGAAGTAAAGGTACATAAACAATTAAATCCGTTCATGGGTAAATCTTTTAAGGTTAATACCTATAATGACCAAGATGAAGTTATCGATACAGAAGATGTAAAGATAGAATCTCAAGAAGAACTAAAGACCGTAATTGATGAGGTAAAACAATATAATATTGCATTTGCTTATCTTACGGGAAGCGAAAGAAAATACAAGAAACTTATAACAGAGTGATATAACTATTGATTATTAACATTTAAACATTTACGAAAATGGCTAAGAAAAAAGAAACCAAAAAGGTAGAGTTAAAGGAAGTATCTCGCAAAGAGATTAATGGTGCAATCATCATTACTTACGAGGATGGCTCAGTAAAAATTATCCCAGCTCCTATTATGTTGTCTGCCGAAGAAGCAAAAGACTTCTTTGCTTCAGAAGAGGAAGATGATGACGACGAAGACGAGGAAGAAGAAGAGGATGATGACGACGAGGACTCTGATGATGAAGAAGATGAAGATGACGAGGATGATGAAGACTCGGATGAAGATGACGAGGATGATGAAGACTCGGACGACGATGAAGATGAGGACGAAGAGGAAGAAGAATTGACCGGTGAAGCTCTTGCCGAAATGGACTTCGAAGAACTGGAAGATGTTTGCGATGACAAAGACCTCGAAACAGACCCGGACGATTACGAAGAAGATGATATCGAAAAACTTCGCAAAGCAATTGCCAAAGAATTGGGTCTCAAACTCCCGGCAAAGAAAGAAGCCAAAGGTAAAGGCAAAAAAGGAAAGAAGTAATTCATTTTCCGGCTATGAAGGTTGGGCTAAAGCAATAGCCCACCTTTATCATAAGAAATAACTATTGTTCTATTAAATAAAACTAAAACTTAAAAGATTATGGCAACTAAGAAAAAAGAAGACACCAAGAAGAAAGGTGGCAAAGAAAAAGATGCTGAAAAAGAAGCAAAACGTAAAGCTCGTATGGAAGCTTTGAAAAACCGTCCTGCAGAGCAACGTCCAAACAGCAAGCAAATTGATGTTATCAAAATCAATGATAAATCCGAAGTTCAGAACTACGGTTACGCAGTAAAGAACAAAGAAGGATATCAGGGAGTGGTGGTAACATCAGTTCTGGTCATCGACGGTAAACCAACTTCTACATCCGTAACATTCGTACCGGGCAATCTAACCGTAAAATCCAAAAAAGGACACGGTATTATCTGTAACCCGAAAGCTAAAAAGGCTAAGGGCGAAGAAGAGGAAGCCGGAGACGAAGATTAAACTTCTATCCCTTACTTATTAGCGAGAACATCGCTAATGGTTTGCATAGTTTATTAGTATTTCAAAAATTATGTTGGGAGCCTATTGCCTGAGAAGGTAGTAGGCTTTATTTATTTTATAGGTTATGGAAGACAAAAGAGAAATCAGAAAGAATATAACTATTCTTGCATTAGATAATCTTATTCAGAATTATACTAATGCACTAGAAGATAAAGATATGGACCTTCCCTTATCGAATGAAGAAAGGGAACTCTCTGAATTAATTATTAAAGAAGCCAAAGAAATGCTAACCGAAATGGCAATCGAAAATAAACCAATACCAAGACCATCATGGAAGAAATGAATTTAAGAACCATCATACAGGGTATTCAAGCCGTATTAAAAGATATGGAATATACTCGGTATATGATTAAGGTTACTCCTCCTCATAAGAGAGGTAAATATCAAACCCATGTTATTCACCTTCAATATCTTAAACGTAGGCTTAAGGATTTTAAGGGTAGGCTAGATAAAAAACTAAAAGGTACTATCAGTACTGTAAAGTTTAAATATGTTAATTATTCAGATGGACGAGAAATGATTGCAGAACAAACTTTTGTCAATCTTACTGAGCAAGAGATAAAGGATGCCTTAGAACTTGGAGCCATTCTTGAAAATGCAAGTATAGAAATCCTAGAAATTAAGGAAATCCCTACTTCGATTAGGATATTATAACTATGGATAATTACTAAGGAAATTTCAATCCACTTAAAAATTTTAGAAACATGAAGAAAGACAAGAAGAAAGACAAACCGGCTAATAAGACTCCGGAACTTTCAAAGGCTAAAAAGGCATTGGATGCTTATCTCAAAGAGAACAACTTGGACCCTCAAAAGGATTGGTCAAAAGACAAGAAACATGGTAAAAAGGTTACTGAACTCTTGAATAAGCTCAACAAGGAAAGAGACAAAGTCGCTGCCCAGTATCCTGAAAAGGATTTAAAGAACGAAGCCAAATTGGTAAAAATGAAAAAAGCCAAAGAAGATGAAAAGGCTTCAAAGAAAAAAGAGAAAAAAGAAAAGAAGGAATCTGCTGGCCGAGTTACCAAATACGATTATCCTCTCATCGACGGCAGAGAAATGACTTCCGATGAAAAGAAAAAATATCGTATGGAACAAAGAAAACTTGCTGCCGGTAAAGCTCCGAAAGAAGAAAAACCCAAGAAGGAAAAGAAAGAAAAGGCAGAAGCTACTGAAAAGGCTGCTCCTGCAAAGAAGGACAAAAAGGCCAAAGATAAAAAGAAAAAGAAGGCCAAAAAAGAAGAAGATTAATCTCATATCTTATTAAGTATTCGTTAATGATGTAAAGGCCTGGCAAATCACTTTTGTTCAGGCCTTTCTTTTTAATACTAAGACTTTATGGAAGAAAAAACATATAAACCCAAACTGCGTATCACTACACTTGAAGATAATGGCTCCTATATTCAGGATAGATTGGTAGATGCGTATACCGAAATGAATTCAGGGCCAAAGGTACAACACAAGGGACCTATAAGAATAGAGGTAACTCTTACAAATAAACAAGATGTTGAGAACTTTAAGAATTACTTAGATAAGCTCGTAGGTAACTTACCAATCAAAGAACCTTCAGTGGGAAGAGGAAGACCTTCTACTGGGAGTAAACAACTTACTGAATCACCAAGAGAAGATATCTTGGCAGATGTAGAGAAAATGGTTGAAGAAGGTAAGAGCCAACAAGAGATTATTAAGTATCTAAGGGAATTAGGGTTTGTCTTTATTCTTACAGAGGACTTTCTTTTTCATTTCCCAGGATTCGAATTCAACAGTAAGGATGTGGGAGAAGCCACTGACAACAAGCAATATCCTAACTCATACTCCTGGATGGCAAGATGTATCAAACGAGCCAAAGACCCCAAGGCAGATAAATTCGACCCAATGGTCATCTTCGGCTTTAGTATCCTTGGTGGACCATCGAAGAAAATTGTTCCGTACCTTTATAAAGAAAGGAAGAAACCATTAAGGGCCTCTGTTGGTAAGAAAACCATATCCTTCTCTCAAGCAGAGTTCACAAAGTTCCCCAAGTTTATGCTCGAGGAAGAACGATTAAAGTTCTCTGCAGAACAACGACAATTACTTCTCAACTCCGAGAAAAAGCCTTCAAAGTTCTTTATGAGATGGTACAAAGATGTAATATTCCCTGATTCAATCAAACAGAAAATCGAAGAAGCTATCTCTAGATAGACAACCTCTACCTCAGTATTTAATAAAAGAGTATTATTTATTAAAATAAAATTCTTATATTTGTATAACGAAAATAAATATTAAAATGGATGCAGAAACCAAAGAGGTAGTAAAGAACATTGCTCAGATTCAAATCGAGGCATTGACTAATATCAAAAACAATATCACTACAACCGAACCTGATTTACTCAGGAAGTTGTTACAGATAAACGATGAAGAGATGCTTGATTCAGTCAATCATCATATTCAGATTTACGAAGAGATATACGAAATGCCTCAATTGATAAAGACTCTGAACGAATATCAATTATACATCTGTTCTCATATCCTATTCAAAATGGAAGACGAATGGATACATGATTTATCCCAAGGAGTTTACGGAGCATGGGAACTATTACACAGAGAAACCAATAAATTTCATCCTGAACTCACATTAATAATTTAATTTAAAATGGACAAGAACGAATACTTAGAATCAGTTGAATTGAACACTGGAGTTGAAATGATTCCTTGCGAATCCTCAAACGTTGAAGGCTACGGATACGACTCCAAAAACAAACAACTTTGGATTGCTTTTAAAGGCAACAAAGTTTACCGTTATGATGGTGTACCTAAAGAAATCTGCAATGAATTACACCTAGCAGAGTCCAAAGGTAAATACGTTTCTTCTAATATCAGAAACAAGTTTAAAACCACAGGCTATGAACTCAGGTCTTAAGAAATTACCTATCATAGGGTTAGCAGGATTTATACTAATTGGATTGGCTATAGGTTCAAAACCTACATCCGATGCAAGCAGGATAAATCCTGCTCCGTCGTTTAAAAAGAACGATGTACCAGAAACTAAATACAGTTTCTCATTTGCAGATAAGCCTAAGTCATTAATGGATTCAATTCAGGAAATGGCAAACAAACTCGGAAAAAGAATATACGAATATCAGGTAGAAATAGAAATCATTCCAGAGAATCAAATCTACCAGATAAGTAATTCTGGATATCAACAATACGAAGTTACTAGAAAAGGAGTGGGATACTCCCATACATGGGTTAAATTTTATACTGATAAGAAGTTAACTTATCAAGATGCTATTAAGTTTGCAGAGAAATATCCAGAAAAATGTATACCCTTTGTACCTGCTCCCAAGGCTAAATCAGAACTCGATTATTATAACGAAAACCTGGACGAATATTTATCAGACCCAGAAAACGAGATAGATTATGCTCCAGAGATCTTCGACTTCTTAGCCGATTAACCTCAGCTATTTAAAAATATTCTTTTTATTTTATTGCTATATAAAATATTATTCTTATATTTGCAATGTGATAAGAAATTAATTCATTTATAAACATTTTTAATATAGACGTTATGAAAAAGAATGAAAACAAGGTTGCTAACCTTATCGGTAACAAAGTTGCTCAACAATTAGAAGGAATTAAGGATGCTACATCCAAGTCTAAAACTACTAAGGCCCAGGGAACTAAAAAGACTAAGGCTCAATTGGTAGAAGAATCCCAGGAAGCTGCCAAGAAATTTGCAGGTGCCAAATTGGTTCAGGTTACTCCGGAAGAACCCAAACCAACAAAGAAAACCTCTAAAAAAGCAGAGGTAGTAAAAGATGTTGAAAAACAACAGAAACCCTCCATCATCGAAAAGGTAATCTCCAACCGGGAAGTAAAATATGTATACCCAGAGGATGTAACCGATACACTGGCCCGGAAGAAATGGAGACAACAAACTCGCAATGAACTCCACAGACTTGAACGGGAAATGTTCCGTATCAAGGACCAAAACTCCAAAGAATACAAGAAAGCTGCTAAGGCATACGAGGACTTCAAGAACAAAGTCCTCAAGCCAGAACAAGTTGCTTGATTTTACCTTTCAGGGAAGGTACCCAATATCAGAGTACCTTCCTCATTGTATTAACCTTCTAAAGGTATAAAAATGGATTACACTATATTCTCCGCAAAGGAGATGTTAAAGCAAGACAAGGAGTTGGTGGAGTTGCATAAGAGATGCGTTAAAACCTACTTAGTTCAACGTTCACTTAAACATAGGAAGATTAAGAAGTTCTTTATTGTATACGACTGGTATATTAACACCAGTAACATAAGAAACTTCTTTTTCAGGCCTGTACCAATATTTGTGCAGGCATTACTCTTGGGACAATTAGACGAAATATCAGATTATGTAAATAAAGACGGTTATGGTAAGAAACATAAGAAAAGAAGAAATAGAAAAGGTTGAGGTAACTTATATCAAAGGTAAGTATGCCTATAAAACCCAATATAATGTAATTAGTGGGAAGAAGCATGAGATACTTTATGCAGGACCAGTTAATGCTTTGCAACCTGCACTAGAGAATATTCTGATGCTGGTTAGAAATCCAACCAGAAGAATCTGTACAGATTCTAGAAAGACACTAAGGAAACTTGAGGAAAAGGCAACTAACCTAAATAACTTCAAGGACCAAGGTATAACCCATATAATAATCTACATATGTTCACGAATATAGTCAAAGACCTATACATAGGTAAATCGAAACTAAATATCCGATTTCAGAATCAAATCATAGAGCCTGAAACCATAGTAGATAGTTTGGGTGTACCTTACCCTAAATTAAAGGAATACCCTACCTTTCCGGACTATGTAGTAATAGGTAACTTTGATGGCAAGGATATTTTTAACATTCAAGTGGGAGAAAACCCTCACATGTTATTAATCACAGGAATCCCTAAAGGTGCCAAGACTTTAGATTGGTACAGGGTAAAGGAAGCAATCTGGTCCTCCTATTATGAGGATAATTACCGAGGATATTTATTTCAGGTCCAGGATGCAACCAAGAAAGTAACACTAAAGGCTTATCCTTTAGAAACAATTAAAGAGTAAATATATGGAAGCAATAGATTACGTAAAGTTATTTAAACTCGACCAAGAGAATTACGACTTCAAAAGGGAAGAGTTTATTTCCGAATTGGGTAAAGAGTTTCTAGATTATTGCCAAACTACTACCATTGGCATTAACCCTAAGACTCATAAGTTATATTATTATCGGTTCAAGGAAATCATTAAGAATTTCGAAAGTAAATTCTGGGCAATATCCAAGCTTAAAGTAGGTGAAGGATTTACACAGAACCTATGGAATGCTTTCTTTGCTACTCAGGTAGTACCTTTAAGAGCAAAGATGTTCCCAGATATCCAACAATTCATTGAAAAAAGGAAGAAGAAATACCTCAATGAACAAGACAAAAAACAATCTACCTATAAAAAGGGAAGTCATGGCAAAGGAAATCCTAGACCTTCACGGCAATAAATTTATTGCCAAGGATTGGAAACTTTGCCTTAGTATTCCGATAGGCAAATGTGATAAATTAATTTTCACCAGGGATTATGTCTCTGGTGATTCTTTTAATTTGGCAGTGAAAAAGAAAACCTATAAGGCATATTTCTATAACCTTAGTATTAATTGCTATGTATGTTATAAGTTAGAGCTAGTAGGATATGATGAATCTAAAGATATAAGAAAGGCTTATTTATATGGCAAAAGAAGATAAGATAACAAGATTCCCTCGTCCTATGGGTACTACTGCAATGGCTTTAGAATACCAGAAGACACATGAAGAGGAAGCATTGATTAAGGTACAGAATTACCTTATTAATCAGTGGTTAATGGGTAATGGTGTTTTGTGTGGAGTAACCTATGATATCAATTCATTCTCTAATAGATTGGGGATTGATATAGAATATGTACGAGTATTCATGAGAGACAGATTATTGTCTTCTAGAATATGGGATAAAGATAAACAGGAAGAATTACTTAACGCGTTATTGGGAGAACAACTAGCATGGGCATTAGAGGATAGAATGGAGATATCTCACCAGTTGCAAATCTTAAGAGATTCCCAAGGAGGTAAATATACTCCTTTCATTTCGTCCGAGGTTAATAAGACATTGAAGCTTAAGTTGGAATCTTCTACATCATTACAATCAATCATTCGTAATCTTACTGGAGGCAATACAACTAATATCTTCAATCAGTTCAATCAACAGAATAATCTCAATGCTGAGAATACTATCTCGATAGAGGAAGCAAGAACTATCGTATTAGAATCTCAAAAGGTACTTACTAAAACTGAAGAAGCAAAACTCTTAGAGGACAAATACGATATCAATTCATTGCCTGAAGTAGTTGCAACTAAGCAAGAGGGAGTAGATACGTCCAAGGAGGGCCTTAATCTTAATAAGAAAGAACTCAATCAAATCACAGATAACTATAAGGCTGCTATGGAAATATCCTCTAAAGAACACCATGAATTGCGTAGGGAGATTGAAATGAGGATTGATACCGATTCTTATGACCCAGAGATGGATAGGTACTTAGAGGATGATGAAATACTAGAAGCAGAAGAAGATACATCCCTTGCTGCATCATTCCTAAACAAAAGAAAATAACTTAGAGGCTACCTATTAATGGTGGCCTCAGTTGTGTATATACGGATTTGCATATTAAATTTAAAAGTATTATATTTGCATATCAATTTTAAAAATAGACAAATATATGGAAACATTAGACCCCGAATGTAAAAAGACCAAGATTAAGAACATCAATCAAGGTACTTACTTTAAACTTAAACCCACTACTACTGCACCAGTATGGGTAAGAGGAGAATATGAACGCTCATTAGGCAAATATTCTTGCTTTAAATTCGATGATACCAACCATGAGAAATTCATGAAAGGTTCTCAGGACGTATATATTAACTTTACATTTTAACACATGTTCAACTTATTCAGAAAGAAAAAGAAAATCAGAGTAATCAAAAGCCGCAGACTTATTACTCTACAAAAGTTAGAGGGTATGGAAGATACCTTTAACATTGCTATGCACTTCGAGTTAGAGGATTTTCATTCAAGAGTTCAAACGATACTCAATGAACTTCATATATACGATGACCGGGTATATGTTAATGCGTACAAAGAATACCAAGACCATTACAAGGTATATGATAGAGTACCAGACTTATTGCTCTATAAGATACCAGTATTATTTGCTAACTCATACCCGGGAATTGAGGCACAGACAGATAAGGAGTTTGCTTATCAATTTTACATTCCAGATATCTCCTATTATGAGGCTCTACCCAAAGAGTTTAGATTGAATGAGGAGATTGAGAATAATTTCAGAACAATGTATTCAAAGGTATACCCTTATTTACCCGATAGCAAGGTATCAGTAAATGAATACATAGATATCATCCGGTTTAATTATTGCAAGAACTGGGATGTACTCTGGAATAATCCCCAATCAATCAGAAACTACTTCGATGAATGTATGGATATCATTATGTCATTTGCAGATGAAGATTGCTTGGTAATAGTAAGTAATATCCTTGAAAGATGTGCTGAAGAACTCAAAGAGAAATTACGAACCCTTAAAAATAACAAAGATGAACAAGTTTAGATTCAAGGTATCTACCATGTTAGAACAGGTAGAAGACGATTACATTAAATTCGTGGGAGATAATTATGGTGTAAACCGAGATGAGTTCCTTAAAGACTTCAAGGCCAAACTTAATCTTGAAAGTCACCATGTATCTACGGTACATGCCGAATTACTCGAATACGAACCAAATCGTATCATCATTCAGACCTCTAAGTATAATACCATATCAAAGGAATACAAAGACCATTACCTTTGGGTATTTACTAATAAGGGAGACAGAAAGTACGATTGGGACTTAAACAGATTCCGGGCTCTACCCCAGTAATTATTAAATAGTTTATTAATTCTTTTGCAGATATAAATATATTTCTTATATTTGTAATGAATTAATAAACTATTAAAATTTTATAACCATGCAAACCAAGTATTACTTAACCTTCGAACAAGTTGGAATCATTAGACGTATTCCACTTAAGGAACAGGACCCCGATATGCAGGGAATCCTAGATGCTTTCATCCAAGCCTTCAGAATTACCAATGAACTGGACGATGATGATACCGTTAATACGGTAGACCTAATCAATGCTCTTAACCATATAGATGACATTTACATTGATACAGTAGAGATTTACGAAGATGGGTTCGAAATGATTGAACAATCTATACCTTTGGGAGATGCTAGCAAATGCGTAAGTAATCTCTTACAGATTGTTCAATACAACGATGCCTTTGATTTAGCTGCTAATAATCTTGCTCTTGAGATTAAAAACAGTGTAAGATTCCATTGGAGACAACTTAACCCAGGTTCTTCAACTCCTGAACCCGAGTTCATAAATCAATTCTACAAAGAAGTCATTAACCGTTTAAAAACAAAAATATAATGCTAAAAATCGTATTTACCTCAGAAGACAATGAAAATTCTATGTTCGGCATAGAGGAATTCCCTATCTCAGCAGAACATGCCTCACAATTAATGCGAGGCGATATGTGCATAGAAAGGTTCCTGAACGATAACCTAAATGCTCCTGATGACCTATCCAGATTCAAAGGTCTTCTATTAGAAGGAGATCACATTGACCATGTTACAGTTGCTATCAAGTTTGAACCAGAATCTGATGTCAAAGAAGACATTAGAAAGCATCTGGTAAATGAACTATGGGAAAGTATCTACGAAACTCTATACAGTTCAAAGGATACAATAACCCCGGAGACTATAGAAATGCTTCATTCCAATATCGATGCTTTCTATAAACAAGAAGTTACCCGGGAAGTAAAGCCATTCAAAAAGAAGAAACCTTCTTATCAGAGTTAACAAATCAATCAAAAGGCAGTCAATCCAACTGCCTTTTCTTGTATGTAGAACCTCAGCTATATTAAAATAATTGCATGAATAAAGTAATATTTAAAATAAAATGCTTATATTTGTAGTGTAATAATTAAATAATAAAAATATGAAAACAACAACATCTAAATCCTCCATCCAGAACTTAGAAGAGGTACTTCAAAGATTCATTGCTAACAAAAACACTTTCTCCCTCTGTAATGGAGAAAAGGAAAACCTAAAGGCTAACTTATACGAGTTACTTAGTAAGTTATACGATAACTATCAACTTGCTTGCATTGATATCAATCAAATCTGGGTATACGAAACTTGCTATTATACATTTACATTTGAAAGCCTGGTTACAGTAGACCGACCAAGAGAAAACATCATTGCCGATGGCTGCATACGATTTATGCAAAATTTTACCGATGGTGACGGTATCTTTATCTCATTCACCAAGCTGGATAAAAATCATTGGGTTTACCAACTTAACTTCAGAATATCATGAACGAAGAAGAATTAAAATCTCTGGCCTTACAGTTACATAAGGCACAGATACAAGAATATCCCTGGGTCTCAGCAGACCCAGAGGATGCTGAATCCTATATTAGGACTTATGGAGATACTAACGTACACTTGTACTACGATTATTTACTTGCTAACAACATAGGAGAAGTAGAAGAATGACAATTAGAGCTATTTTAGAAACAGAGACCATGGACCCTGACTTCAAGGAACCATTTTTAAACGGAATGCCCTTTGACATTACCGAGTCAACATTTGATAGAATCGTACGCTATGCTTCTGGATGTACCGATGTTCAACAACCAGATGTAATTGCTATGGTCATTCAACACTCTTTAGATAACCGTAAGGAGTTATCAGAATTACTAAATACATGTAATCATACTACACAAATGAGAGTACTCATACCAGTACCAATCTCTTCAATTACCTTTATCAATCAGTACCAAAATACTCTTAAAAAGGCATTAAAGGAGAGAATCAAAGGAACACTGGATGGCCTATCAAAAGAACAACGTGCAGAACTCCTTAATGAGGTACTTAATGAAACTTTAAATGAGGGTTCCCTTAACGACGATTAACCAGTTGTTTTCATATCTATCCCAGAGGCAGGACTCTAATTCATACAGAGCCTGCCTCTACCTCAGTTATATTTGCATATATTATTTATTATTCTTACATTTGTAGTGAGAAATAAAATATATTATTCATTTTAAAATAGACAACAACATGGTTAATCTTTACAAACTCACCAACTTACTTGAATCTGGGATGACCATATTCCAGCTCAATCAATGGAAAAACGAAGGTATCTGGTATCCAATTACCCAATACAAAAAGGAATCAAACGAAATCGAGGTAGTCACCAACGTATTTACTCCTCTATCCGAGGAAAATCCAAGATTCCATATTCAACTATCAGCTAACTATGATACAGAAAAAGCCGAATGGAATCAATTTCTAGAGGATAACCAATGGAAACTTTATCCATTGCTCAGGAATATACTTAATGTATTCTTACCACCACATGAACCCGGGTACCGTATCTTATATACATTATACCCTGAAGGTTTCTTATCAGTAATTGCCGAACCATTAAAATCAGAGGAGGCCTAACTATGTCACAGTCAAAAACTTATCTTAAATTTAAAGAGACACGTTCCCAAGAGGACCTTGAAACTCTTAACTCATATCTCAAACGTTTATCAGAAATATCCGATATACTCAATGGAGACGAGGACTTGGATAATGAAACCGAAAACAAACTATATGACGAGGATGAGGATCTTACAGATAAAACAGTCCGGCTAATATTCGGAGACGTATTTTTCGTATTTGCCGGGGAATATAACCTTGACGGGTACGATTCCTGGGAGGATACTATCGAGGACCTAATCGAGGACTTATGTACAACCTATCAGGAATTACATGAAGCCTAATATTATACTTATCTTAGTCATGGGAGGAATTATCCTAATAATGGGTGCATCCTCCCATCCTACTAGTAAAGAACCTTTAACTTATGAGAATACTCATTGCTTAATATTAATAATATGCTAGAACAGTCTAAATTTTTAGTATCCTTCGATTGTCAAAACGAAAAATTCTGTGAGGAACTTATAATCACTTACAGAACTGAAGAACTAAGGCCATATCTAATATTCCCAAGGGTAAAACTAAATCCCAACCATCTTCATGTATATCATACCAAAAGGATACTTTCAGAACTTATAGGTATGCCATACTCTTCAATCGAGATAGTTGACCTTATAAGGCTTCAGTAGGTAATCGAGGTTATTGCATATATTATTTATTATTTCTATATTTGCATATCATTAATAATTTAAATATAGACGTTATGAAAGAAGAAAGTAAATTAATCGAATTATTTAAAAAATACCCCGGAATTGCTGCACGCATACGGAGGTCATTTGCTTATCACTACGACCAAATCCAACGGGAAATCGAATCCGAGGTTGCTACCATTAACAAGGACGATGCTGCAACCATTATCGATTATACTACCGAATACATGGAGGAATCCATGAATTGGCCTGACCCTGATAACCAAACCAACTTTAACAATCAACTCGCTTAATATTAACCAGGAGGGCTCACTACCCTCCACAAAACTTATAACATCATGACAACATTAAATTCTACTTCTATCCTTGCATTAATCATTGCACAAAATCCTTATCATATTATCTCTATCCAAGGCCAAATGCCCATGTCACATGCCCAAAATACATATGACTTCGAAATTGCCGAGGATGACCCACATTACGATGATATGGTAAATTACTCTGGCGATATGCTTTGGGTATATACTTATGCCGATAAGGAATCCTTAGAACTCGACCTAATGGATATCCTCAATCAAATGGACTTACTTAGAGGCTGCGATGACCAATACTTTGATTATAACGTAGACGAAGTAGACATGGTACTCTACGGTGCAACCATTATCCAGGAACAGGAAAAATACAAACCTCTTATCATGCAAAAATTCCAACATTACAAGGATAACTTCGATGAGGAAGAACATGCCGAGGAAATCGACTATTATCTTAACTTCCTCGAAGAACCAGAAACTCTTTACACTTTCACCGAAAATATTATCAGTCTTTTCAAATCCTTTATCAAATGAGAACTAAACTTATAATCCTAACATCAATTGCCATGGCTCTAGTAGTCATGGCTTTCCCTACCAATAAATTCCAACCTAAAACGGTATGGGAACACTACTGCAAGTATACATTGGGAATACATCCATCCCAAGCTACCGAGGAACAATACGATTACTTCCTTGACTGCTGGTCAGGAGATGACGAATACACTTATCTCTATGACTACTACGAGAACAAATACCCAGAATATAATCACCAACTAAAACATTACGGAAAATGAAACTAAGAATCACAACTCTGATAATCGTAGAAGAAGGTCAAGTCCAAGACATCTACCATTCATTAAACGATAACCAAGACAAGGCTTATCAAGAAATCATAAACCAGGTAAATGCTGAATATGGAGAGACGGAGGAGTATTACAATTCTATTCTCTACAAGGTATCAAGGATTACTTCGAAATCGTACATATCCAAACCCAAGAACTAACATCAATAGGATTCAAAACCGCAATATTAGACCTATGAAAAAGAAATCCAAGAACCAAGTATACATACCTCACCAGGATAAATGGAATGAACACTTTCCTACTCCAGGTAAACCAAACCCCAATTACTACACAGACTCAGGTGCAATCTTCAACAAGCACCTACGTACCCAAAACAAATTAAAACAGAAAAGGAAATGAAAACCCTACTACTAATCCCAGTAATCCTATATACCTGGTTATCATTAACCCACAGGGATAAGATATACCATCAAATACCAAACCCCACCAACAAACAAAAATACATATACTTAATCCTACAAGGCCTACAGATAATCCTATTAATCCTATTAGAGACCTTAATCCTAAGAATACCAAACTACTAACCCAAACAAAACAAATATCAAAATAAATACTAAAGCCCAGTATAAAACAAAATCATACTGGGCCTAACTATGTTACTACATACATACCTAAGATACATCTTAATCCTAATATCATATAATCAATATACATATAACTAATACAATATTGAAGGCCTTCCGGGGGTGTTGGGATTAAGGCAAACTTCTAGGCCTAGCCCCCCTGTCACTATACAACACCACTACTCTAGAGCTATCTAACACATATGTCTCATAGCCTTTGGTCATTATGACCTATTGCCTAAAAGGCCCACAACTAAGGCCCATTTGGGTACCTTAATCCCCTAAATCCTAGACCCCTAATGGCCCTTTATATTAGTATATATTATATAGAAATTGGTTAGGATTAGGCAATAGGATTTGGGGATTAGGCATTAAAATATACCATTCATGGCCCCAGGATTTATTGGGATTATATAAAATTGTAGGCCATTCAAGGTACCTAAAACTAGTAAGTATGTTATTAATGGCCCTTGTAATTAGTTAAAAAGAAACTTTAGATTGCTAGAAGGTATATGTTTTATGTAACTGTTTGATTACTAATAAGTTAAGTAGCCTTAAGACATTATCCATTAAGGGCCTCAGTAGGATTTGCATAAATAAATAAAAAGCATTATATTTGCACTATAAACAATTAAAAATATATAGATATGAAAACAGTACAATTTAATGCAAACAACATCCTCAACGGTAACAATTACCCAATTGCCTATTATTATCCTATTGCCAAGGACCTGGTAGTTATCTCTACTGGCCATGACGATTCTATTATCGATGACTCTATGGGATACTCAGAATATATCATTCCTATCCTAGAAGCAATCCAAAGTACTTCACTTAAAGTATACCGGTTATATCTTGCTTCGATTACTTCTACCGTTACCGATTATAAGGGTACTCATACCTGGGTCTTCACTACGGGCACTACTTATTCCGATGCCGATATCGAATATATCCAAGCTGCCTTATACAATGTATTCTGCGAAAACAATGACCAATGCGAACCAATCGTAAACTACGTTAACAATACATTTATCATAACCGACATTTATTCTTGCTAATCACTATGGGAGCTCTATACATTTTATCAGAAGCCTTACAAGGTAATCTTACAATGATACTTGCCTTATCATTTATGCTATCTCCTGCTATGGTTGCCTTGATTGCCCTATTCAAATCTCGCTAACTATGTTACACCCTATAAGCCCAGCCTATCTTAGGTACTGGGCTTTTCTTATGTAACCTAACTCTAGGCCATCATGGGACTTGCTAAGGCTTACCCATGTCCTAATTATGGGCCTTAGTTCTTTAGGACTCCATACATGGCCCATAGCATTGGTATAAAAGCCTGCTAGTCACCTAATGGCCTTTATGTATGATAATATACAGATAATATCTACCGGACTGTATGGGGCCTCCAAATTTCTAAAGTGGTACCTATACCAACCCCTTCTATATCCATCAATATACCTCTATTACCTACTCACAACCATGCCCACCTTTCAAACCCCTAAAACCTACTTACATAAAATTCTCACGAAATTATTAAAAATAATTCTTTAAAAATTTCTCGAAAATTTTTCTATAAATGTTTTGTAGATTCAAAGATATTTCTTATCTTTGTAGTGTTGAAAAAGCAAAGAGATATTTAAAATTTTGATTAACTATTTTTAAAGAAAAAATTCTCTAAAAATTTTGTAGATTAAAATATAAGTTGTATCTTTGTAATACAGAAAGAGAGATAAAAACTACTTTTGTATTGATAGTATTTTATCGTTTGACATTTTGAAACAATTTAATTTAAATATTCCTTTTCTCTTTTTCTTATAAATCATTTAGTTTTATAGAGAAAAGGATATAATAAAATAAACTTAAAAACTAAATGTATTTTATTATGGAAGAATTAAAGAATGTAGTAGTAGAAAAAGAAGTTGCTAACAACAAAGTAAACAAAGTTAGTGCAAATAAAGCAAAAGCGCAAGCAAAAGCAAATAGCACTATTAAATTATCAGTTGATAGTATTTTTAAAAGTCTAAATGAAAAAACTAACGGACTTTTAAAAACTTCTTTAGGAAAGAAAACAGAAATTTACGTTGAATCTCTGTTTGCTGAATTGAACGAAAAGCAAAAAAAAGCATATCGAAAAAAGTTAAGAAATACAACTTTTTCTTTGCTTGATTCGATTTGCAAAGCAAAAGAAGAAAAGAAACAAAATGAATTAAAAACACTTGTTTCAGCTTTCAACGATTTTTATAAGCAAGTTTATAAAATTCATGATTTTTCTTTTGCGTCTATTGCAAGCGAAAATACAAAGGACACAAAAAAAGAAGTTCTTACAAAAGGTTTGAATATTGTTAAGAATTTCAAGTAACTAACTGCAAAGGGAAAGATTTAATCTTTCCCTTTTTAAAATTTTAAAGATATGAACAAAGAACTATTAAAGAAATTTTTAAATCATTCGATTTCTAAGAGTGACGGAAAGATAAATATTTCTGTTTTAGATATGCAAAGCGAATCTTTGCAAGACGAAGAAGAAACAGAAAAGCGTTTAAATGAAACGTTTGAAACATTAGATAAAATGCTTTTGCAAGACGGACACAAAAAAATAATTGAATCAGATTATTATAATATCTATTCAAGAAAAGACGATAGTAGCGAATTATTTGTTTTGCAAAACAAAGATACATGTGTTACTTTGATTGAATTAATTTAAAATTGAAAGGGACAAATAAAAATGTTTGTCCCTTACTTTTTATTTTTGAATGTTAAATTTAACGTAACCGTTCGGCCCTTTTAGTACCAGGAAATTTTAGGCTTTCGTGATAAAGGCATACCAAGACACCACAACCACACATGCACACACAAAGAAGCCAGAGACCTAACATCCCTGGCATTCATCCTATAAAAGGATATCTAATATCTCCTTAATCCTATTCTTCCCTAAGACCCTTCTACCATTTCTTATCTCATAGAAGAAAGTATAATACATCTCGAGTTCTTCCATCCAAATCCTATCTCCTCCCTTTAATAATGGTTCTATTCTCATCATATCCTCAGGATTAATCCATAACCGATACCAAACCATATTACCTTCAGAACATCTTAGGATTCTCTTATTGCCATCATCCCTTATCGCTGTTACCTTCACCATATCCTTTAAACATTTCTTGGTTCAACCTAAATCCAGGCCTAGATATAATCATCCTCTGGATATCATGTATCTTAATTGCCATCTCATCCATTTCCATCGGATGGTTGATAGGTAATTCTAAAAACCTATTCCAAATCTCTTCGGTAAGCATAAGGATTTCCTCTTCCTCTTTGGTAAGCTTTGCTAAATCTTCCATCATGGGTATATTTTAGGTTCTTCAAAGGTGATAGGAGGGAGCTTTGGTTCTCCCTCCCTTTTAATTCTCTCTAAGTCCTCAAGGGCACACTCTAGTATTTTAATACGGTTATCATTATGTTCCTTAGATATAGGAAACCAGAATGCTGTTCCTAAAAGTCCTAAAAGATATTCGTAGTCCTTAAGCTTTTCTAAGGGTACCTTGAACCATACCCTCCCATTTATATCTAGAACTTCTTCCTTCAGATGTTGGATTAAAGGAGTAGAATATCCGAAGTATACATAGGTAAGGTTAAACCTTTGTGGGGTAAACCATGGTTTAATTACCTTTCTCCAAAGAATCCTATCTTGGTCATCCTTATAATTAGAAGCCTCAATTAGGTCAGCACATAATCCTACTGGTGAATTGGGATTTTTACTCCTTTTATCGAATACCCTGTAGAAAGTATTCTTTATCTTTGAGTAGTTGTCTCTTACCAATCCCTCAATTACCTTATTCTCTAAGGAATTATAATCGATTGCAGTGAACGTAAGCTTTTCCATCCTTCTCGAATTTTCTTTCAAACCATTGGCAGGTAATACACTTTGGGCTTCCTACCATTATCTGTACTTCTCCCTTAATTACTGGACATGGGTTGGTAAGCTTCTTTTGCCTACCTACCTTCTTCGTTGTTATTTCTCTGTTCATAGTTCTTAAAGTATGTGATTAGTAAATATATCGGAAATAGAGGCATGATTAACCAGACTGTTAGGAAAAAGAACCCCACCCTTTTCATTGGGTGGGATGAGGTAATTACTCTGGTCATAAACCATGCAGGTATAAAACATATGGCATATATAATGCCTAAGATTATCCAGGTTATCATTGTTCAAAGTACTTATTTACGATTTTGGATATCTTCTTATCTAACTCTACTATTAGTTCGCTGAACTCTTTATCCTTCATATCTTTTATTTTGGCTTCGATAAATTCCAGGTTTCTCTTAATAGAGAAATAAGATTTGAAGGCTTGGTAATCCAATTCGGATTTATCTGTTAGAGGTAATATCATACTTGATTTACCATCTAACCTTGTATAGAATCCATCGGGTCCCAGGGTTCTTGATACCTTTACTTTGTTACTCAGTACTGCAAACCCACCTTTCTTATCTATGGATTCTACGATTACTTTCTCCATAAGAGTTTTGCCGTCAAAGAAAATGACTTCTTCACCCTCCTTTAGCTTTTTGGTTTCTTTGTTCTTTTTCATATCTTTATTATTAAATTGTTTATGCAAATATACAAAATTAATCTGATTTAATGCAATTATCAATAAGAATTTTTAAATCTGCTGCGGTAAAGGATTTCCGGTTAAGTAAGTCATCTAGTTGTTCTGGAGTTAGGATTATACCATTTGGAGTAAAAAGTTCTCTTAAGTGTGCCGGAATTATTCCCTGGAATCCCCAATTATTATATGAACCTATATACAATTTATTATTTACCATTGCAGCAATATATTTCTTGGTTGAACCTAATGACTCTCTTCTAAATGTAGCAACCTCTAACCAAATCTTATTTAAGTGAATGGCATAATGCTGAAAATAGGGTGTAACCAAGGGAATCATTTCATAATTAGAATCCTCTATCAGGGTTTTATCCGATTCAAGGATTCTATGCCAAAAAGCACATCGAAAACAGAGTTGTTTTTCCTTCATTAATTGAGGTACTGTTTTGGCTAAATCGTAATCATCCAAATCTAATGGTGAATTACATAGGTGACATGTGAGTTTCTCTTCCATATTATTATAAATTTTTATATAAGATAATAGAACTCCTAACTATCATCCAGATAAGGTATACGCAATACTTTCTTTTCTTTAATGAACTTTAAAATATAACGTTATGGATAAGTTAACTAATGAAATGATTGTGGCTCTGGCCAATGATTTAGGACTGGAGCCAGCTCTTTTAAAGGCAGTACAACTGGTTGAAGGAGCAGGTAGAGATGGATTTCTAGTAGATGGTAGACCTCAAATTCTGTTTGAAGGTCACATTATGTACAAAGAAATCAAAAATAAGTTCGGTTTAGACAAGTCAGTAGCTGCTCAAAAGAGTTACCCTACGATTTGTTTCCCAAAATGGGATAAATCGAAGTACTTAGGAGGAGCAAGTGAGTACAAAAGACTCGAAATTGCCAAGAAAATCGACGAAGAATGTGCTTTGAAGTCAGCTTCTTGGGGAATGTTTCAGATTATGGGCTTCAATCACCTCTATTGTGGCTGTAAAGACGTCTTCGAATTCGTGAAAAAGATGCAGGAATCTCATGAAAGTCAGTTAAAACTCATGTATTACTACATGAATAATACCAGTTGCTTGAAAAATCTGAAAGAACATGACTGGGCAGGCTTTGCTCGGAAGTATAATGGTCCTGGTTATGCTGAAAATGCCTATGACCAGAAGTTAAAAAACGCTTACGAAAACTTTAAAAACAAGATATAATGAAGGTAATCTACAACAAATTCATACCTTTCAAGGGATACAAGGCAATGAACCTATTCGGAATTGTCTTTGTGAGAAAAGGTGCTAAGTTTGATACTTATGATTACAACCATGAGCACATTCATCTCAAACAAATGCAAGAGATGTTGTGGATATTCTACTACTTATGGTATGCAATCGAGTACTTAATCATCATGTTCTTTGCTAAGTGGAACAAACAAAGCGAAAGATACCATGATGTAAGCTTCGAAGAGGAAGCCCATAATAATGACCACGACTTGGAGTATATCCGAACTCGTAAACATTATTCCTGGGTTAAGTATGTAAAACTTAGAAGCTACAAGAAATAAGTATTTTTAATTACATAATCTTTTCCCGTTACAATTGACCGAGCTTTAGTCTTACTTATTTTAAATTTTTGGGCTAAGTATCTTGAGGTAGTATTGGGATGTCTCAACTTATATCTATATACTCTAAGCCTTAATCTATCAGAGTAAACTCTAGCTCGGCCATCAGTTTGTTTTTGTGCATTATTTTCAGAAACTGTACCCCAGTATAGATTTTTATAATGATTGTTACAGGGGTTATTGTCTATGTGGCATACACAATTTTTATTATCTGGATTGGGAACCCAAGCTAAAGCCACTAATCTTGCCAGAGTTTGTCTGGAGTTACGTTTTCTACCTCTAACTCTAACACTAACGGTGGGCTTAATATAGGTTCCATTTCTTTTAGAGTTAGTTCTATAACCTACTTTAAGCTCTTTTAGAGTATTATTAGATTGGATTTTAAAAGCTTTACCTCCTTTAGTAACATATAAGTTACAAAAACCGGGTACATTACATTGAACTAAATTTTTCATATATGAATATATTAGGTGTTTCAGCCGCCCAAGGGGCGTTATTATTTCCATTTTTACATAGTAAGAAATATAAAATACTAGCCAATATTGAACCAAGAGGAGTATTTCATACTAGTTGCGAGAGTCAATGGAAGTTAAACTTTGGGGATATACCCTTTTATAGGGGATTTTGTTTACAAGAATTTGATGAGAAAGTAGATATTGTGGTTGCTTCCCCAGATTGCGGGATAGCTTCAATTATGAGGCTTTCAAAGGTAAAAGAATTGGGTAACCCTAAGGATAACAGGAGTTTAAATCTAGTAACTGCTGCAATATTAGAATATAAGCCTAAGATTTTTCTTATTGAAAATCTTCCTCGTTTGCTATCTTTGCTTCCTTATGAGTTCTTTAATTTAACCTTTAAGGACTATAAACTTATTTTTCATGAAAGGTCAGTTTCTGACTATGGGAACTCTCAAGTATCAAGGAAACGTCTAATCATCATTGGAGTGCATAAGAAAACCGGTAAGAAATACTTGAATGCTTTTGATGAAGTATTCCAAGTAAAAACTCCAAAACTTACTAGAGACTTGCTCTTTGTATCTCCTTACGGGAATAATTATAACATTCCGATAGAAAAGACCCTTGCAATGTATGACTATCGAAAGCTTCCGGAAAAGAAGAATCTGACTGTTGAGAAGATTCAAGTATTATGGAATAGTGCTTTCAAGCAAGAGAAGAAATGGCCCATTAAGACTGCTAAGATGAGTACTCTCCCAGGAGTATATCGATTGGAGTTAGATAAACCACCTCTAACTTTAAGACCTGCAGATAGGCAATTTAGACCAGATGGATATCCTCTTGGGATTAATGATTTCAAGGCAATCATGGGATTTCCCAAACAGTTTAAGATTTACATTGACCAAGAGAATTACCTTTACTGGTTAAACAAGGCAAGGTATACAATTGCCAAAGGTTCCGTCTACGAAATTTCAATATGGTTCAAACGTTGCCTGAAACGAGCTGATTTAAATAAGTAAGGTATTTATCTTTATCAGAATTAATTAGTCTGATTTTACGACTTACTGTTTTGTAAGGTACATTAAATTGATTACATATTTCTGATATGGATTTACCTTCTTCATAGTTATTATACCAATTAAGTATATCTTTTGGTGAGTATATACTAGCATTACCTATACGAATACTTCCATACATGGGATTACAATTTTTAGAATTAAAACCCTTAGGTTTATATCTTTTAATTCCTCTAAGTTTATGATTCTGTTCTCTCATCAGAGCATTCTCTTTGGGAGTCCCCCATTGAAGATTCTTATAGTGATTATTGGTACCAATATCATCAAGGTGACATACAAAGGGTAAATTATTTGGATTAGGAACATATAATTTAGCTACTAATTTATGTAATCTAAAAGTGTATACTTTCCTATCATTAGGTTTATAAAGGGATATCTGATATTTACCAGTTTTCTTTAAATGAGGTTTAATCTCATGCCAAGATTTAGTGTAGATTCTCCTACAACCTCTATTACCAGTATCATAGGCAAATTCTACTCTACTAAATACTCTACCTCGTTTTGAAATGTAATAACCAGGAAACCCGGGAACATTATCTGTCTTCATAAAGCTTATAAATTTATATTTCAAAAGGTAATAGTATGAAGTCGTCTAAAAAAGGAGTTAGCTATAAAGGTACACTTTCATGTTAATATATACTAAAGTATATATTACTCCAAACTGACCTTTGAAAAATATAGATATATAATATACTACGTATATATATCTATATTTTTATATACGTATAATAGCTATTGTTTGTAGTAGATATTGAATATATGTTTTAGGATATAGGAAATTTATCTCACTACGTTCGATAAAAGGTAATCGCTTAGCGATTACCGATAGTTAGTAATAATTAAATTTTTCGTGATGATGAAAACAGATAAAAACAAGTGGAAGAACTTTGTGTTCCTTTTGCTTCTAGGATTTACTATTTACCTTTGCTTCAGGAATTACAAACTGAATTCATATATCAGTCAACTTCCTGATTCATCGGTCATTGGCATTCCAGATACAATCAAACTGAAAGAGAACTTCAAACCCGTAATTCCATATACACAATTGGTTCAGCCCCAGAGAATTCTTCTCTACGACTTCTATCGAAACAGTAGCAATTCGACTAAACCCCAGGCTTCTGATTCAACAGCGGTTACTTCGAATAGGATTAGTAGAGAAGATTCTTTGGTCCAATTTACCTTGGATAAAAACCAATTGAATCTAAGTTTATTCAACAAGGAAACAAACTCATATTCAACGAGAATGTTTAACATGGACTTAGATAAGTATAAGTACAATTGGTATGAAGGTCAATTAACTCAAAAAAGAATTAGAAAACTAACTCTAAGTCCATACGTTTATGGTAAATATAGGGTCTTTAATCAAATGTTAGACATAGGGACAGGCCTTTCAATCAAGACTACTAATTTCAATTATAAACTTGGTATAAATGCTTTTCATTATCCGAAGTTCTTTTCGGGAATAAAAGCTGACTTAGAGTTTTCAGTAACATATAACTTTTGATTATGGCAAAGAAGATTAACATAGAAACTAACACATCTGCTCTCACAAGGGAAGAACTAGCAACACTTGCTAAGGTTAGTAATGATGTTTTTTACTTTAGCCTTTTCACTTATGTGATACACCCCATGAGGGGAAAGGTAAGATTTGAACTTTACCCGTATCAAAAATCGGTTCTGTATAACTTCGTAAAAGAACGTTTCAATATTCTGCTTAAGTTCAGGCAGGCAGGTATTACGGAGCTTATATCTATGTACTGCCTATGGTTGGCAATGTATCATCCTAACAAGAAGATTAACATTATCTCAATCAAGGACACAACAGCAAAGAAGGTACTTAAGAAAATTAAGTTCATGTACAAAAACCTGCCATGGTATTTACAGACACCGATTATCAATGGTCGTTCGGGAGAGTATGGTTCTGCATCAATGATAGAGTTCGATAATGGCTCATTCATAGAATCTATCCCAACGTCTTCGGAAGCAGGTCGTTCAGAATCTCTATCCTTACTGGTAATTGATGAAGCAGCAGTAGTTAGATGGGCAGCCCAAATCTGGGCAGCCGCTTTTCCTACTCTTTCCACTGGTGGAGCTGCTATCATCAATTCCACTCCTTATGGAGTTGGTAACTTCTACCACTCAACTTGGGTTGATGCTATTGCAGGTGGGAATCCATTTAACCCACTCAGATTGTATTGGCAAATGCACCCAGAACGAGACATTAATTGGTACAATGAAATGTCTTCTGCTTTGGGAACCAAAAGAACTGCACAAGAAATTGATGGTGACTTCTTATCATCTGGAAATACGGTCTTCGACTTAGCTGATATCAAAGCTATCGAAGACTGTCTTAGTGATTATCCGGTTATTAAGAAAAGATTCAATGGTCAATATCGGCAATTCTTAGAACCAGCACCAGATAAGGAATATTTCATTGGTGCTGACGTTTCAACTGGTAGGTCTTCTGACTACTCTGCATTTACTTGCATGGATAAACAAGGAGAAGAACAAGCAGTATTCAAAGGTAGACTTTCAGTAGATAAGTATGCAAGGTTACTTGGAGATACAGGGCATTTGTTTAACTTTGCTACCATTGCTCCAGAATCCAATGATGTTGGATTAGCAGTAACTTCTGCTCTTCAAACTGAAGGTTATCCTAAACTGTATTATTATCAGAAAATGCTTAAGAAGAAAGGTAAATCTAGACCTGAGGTAGATAAATCTCCAGGATGGTTAACTACACAAAAGAACCGTTCTGTTATTGTAGAGGGACTTGAACAGGATATTCGAGAAGATAATATCACTGTTAAAGACCCTTTCTTTGTTCAAGAAGCATATACCTTCATATATGATGGTTTAGGTAGGCCAGTTGCAATGGGTAAGCATAGAGCTAATAATTCTACAGTAGATGTAGACCTAGAGGGGGATGTATATGCAGATGACTCTATATTCGGTAAAGCAATCTGTAATCACATAAGAAAAGGAAAAACTAACGTAATAGTACAACCGAAATGAAAAAGCTCAATTTTAATTGGAGTTGGGGTAGAAAGAAAGACCCACCTCCTGAATCAAACAAGGAGCCAAGCAAGCCAAAAGCTGCTGCTATATCTCCTGGTAGAGTATCAGTGGATGAAGATAACTCTTTACTCAGTACTCTGAAAGGGATGACCGTAATGGTAGATCCTTCTTTTCGTGTTGAAGTAATCCCTTTGATTCGTGATTTATATAAGGTAAATCCGGATATGGGCATTGCTTTGCAGGATATGTTTAAGTTGGCAAATACTGGTCATACGGTAACATTCCCAAATAATTCAGATGCCGAAGCAGATAAGATGAGAAAACATCTTACCGAAGCTACAAAGAAATGGTCCAGGTATACTGCTGGTATAGACGGTCTAGTTAATAAGATGATTGTACAATGCCTTGTTAGTGGAGCTATATCTGTTGAAGGAGTTCCCAATGATAGGCTAGAAGGTTTAGATACAGTCTTATTCCTTAGACCCGAGAACATTGTTTTCAAAAGGGAGAACAATGGAGTATATTCTCCTTACCAGAGGAATAAGAATTACTTTGTTAAGCACCAAGATTATATCAAACTAAACCCAGAAACTTATGTGTATGCTGGTATGTTTAATGATACCGATGAACCTTATGGGATTCCTCCTTTTATGGCAGCATTGGATTCATTAAAAGGTCAACATGATATGAAGGTTAACTTCAAACACATAATGGAGATGGTTGGTATGGTAGGATTCTTGGAAGCTAAGATGACTAAACCAGACCAGAATCCTAATGAAAGCTTACAAGCTTACCAGAATCGTCTTGAACGTACACTAAAGGATTTGAAAAGAAATCTTCGTAATGGCATGAAGGACGGAATAGTAACTGGTTATATTGATGACCATGAGTTTAAACTCAATTCAACTACCAAGGAGCTTGGTAATATTGAGAAACCCTGGAACATGAATCAGCAATCAGTTGCAAATGGTTTGGGAGTTAATGGAAACCTTATTGGAGTTAGTTCAACAACGGGAGAGGGAGCAACGGGTATAATGCTGTCTAAATTAATCAGCCAGTTAAAAAATATCCAAATGCTTGTAACTTATGTATTGGATTTTCTTTATTCTCTAGAACTGCGTCTGGCAGGCTTTGATAATAAGGGAATAAAGATATCATGGGGAACTTCAACTATCTCTGATGAAGTTAAGGTTCAACAAGGTCTTCAGTATAAAATCCAAAACCTGGATTTATTATATAAGGCTGGTATCATTAGCCAAGACCAATATGCTTGGGCAATGGGTTATGATTCTCCTGATGAGAATGAACCAAGAGTTTCACTTGAGGACCAATTTGCTAAAGGCGGTAACTCAGACCCTCAAGAAGGAACTAAGAAGAAGCAAAGGCAAGATGATAAAAATCAATCTGCTCGTAGGTCAAGAGATAAAACTAATCCGGCTCCATCTCGTGGAGACCAAAATACAAAAGCAAGATGAGTAAATTTACTAAAAGAAACAAAGAGCATCTTGATTCAATGGTGATTGGCCAGGGTCATACCATTATGGCTGGGTATATCCCAGAAGCAGTTGGAGCCCAGGCTTTCTCAGAGAATTATTACAAATGGAAGACTCCGACACCGGATACCATTGCTCAATTTGGATTTTGGGGAGGAGATATAGATTATAATACCTATTATCCAAACCTTGATAAATCGGAACTTACTCCGAAGGACGAAGAGTTCATAGAACCAATGTTTAGGTTACTTTCTGAAACGATTGTATCCAAGAACTGGAATCCTACTGACTTTGGTCAGAATGGAGTACTTAAGGCTTCCATGAAAATGTTACTCGGGCAAACAGTAAATTGCGACCATGAAACAAATATTGGTAATGCAATTGGAGCTGTATCTCAAGTAATGTGGCAGGAGTCTTATAAGGATGGAAGCTTTACTATACCTGCAGGTATCAACGGTATTTTGAAGATTGATGGTAAAGCTAACCCAAGAATTGCTAGAGGTATTCTTATGGAACCTCCTTCAATTCATAGTAACTCAGTAACAGTACAATTCAAGTGGGATAAATCACATCCGGGAATGGAAGATGGTGAATTCTACCAGAAGCTTGGTACTTATGACTCTAAGGGTGAAATGGTTCGTAGAGTAGTTACTGAAGTAGTTCGTTATATGGAAACATCTCTAGTATCTCATGGAGCTGATTCTTTTGCTCAAAAGATTGGTGAAGATGGTAAAATCATTAATCCAACTTTTGCAAAAAGAACCTGGTCTTCTTATGAGGAATATCGGGATGACAAGTCCAAACAGTACTTCTTTACTGACTACAAAACAGACTTCAACTCATTCCAAGAAAAGGACAATACTCCAGATTCTTTTAATGATAATGGTACCCAAGAAAATCATAATCCTAATAAAGAAAATATGAACAAAGAATTGCAAGAATTTTTAGAAAAGCTTTTCGGAGATAACATGTTATCTCTGGCAGAAGGCAAAGAAATGACTCAGGAAGAAGTTATTTCTTGTATTCAAAGCTTGGTATCATCCAAAAACAGTCTTCAGACAACGGTAGATAATCTTACTACAGAGAAGTCTTCTCTTACAGAACAGATTACCAATCTGAATGCAGAAGTTGCAAACTTGAAGGAAATGGCAACTGTAGGAAGGAATCATATTGCTTCTCTCCGTGAAAGTGCTGTTGCTACTTACAAGAAGTTGATGGGTGACAAAGCCGATGAAACTATTGTTACAATGTTGAATGCCGAAACTACCGGCATCGTTACTCTTATCTCCTTGACCAAGGATTATCAGAGTCGTCTGGAAGAAAAATTCCCAATGGTATGTGCAAGCTGTGGTTCTCACGATGTAAGCCGTGCTTCTTCTGTTGCAGAGAATGACAATGAGGATAAAACCAAGAAACCTGCAACTACTTCAAATGCAGAAGCCAAGTCTACCTCGGAAACCCTTGAAGACTTGTATAAGAAGAAATTCAAGTAATAATCGATAAATATCACTGTTATGACTAAAATCGTAAACAAAGACCAGCCAATGACGCTGTTTGGGGAAAAGACCCCAAGAGCGGTGATTTACAAAAGTGAATCACACAAATTGCACCAAGCTTTCTGTGTAAAAGATGGTGAAACAATTTTGCAAGGTATGCCGGTAGCTCTTGGAGAAGACGGTTTAATTGAACCTTACACTGAATCTACTCAGGTATATATCGGAGTGGCAGTAACCGACAATGTAAATCCTGCTTACCAGGCACAGAACAAATTCCCAGTAGAGGTAACTGTTGCTGTAGAAGGTTACATGATTTGTAACTGGGTATCTAATGCTGCTGACTTAAAAGCAGGATATGTAGTTCCCTCTGGTGACTTGCTGAACGACAGATTTGTAAAAGCAAATCAGTCAACAGATGCTACACCTTTCATTGCCATCATACCTGCAGATGAGGCAAACGAGGTAATTCAAGTACTTATTAAATAAGAGAAGAAGAAACATGGAAAAAGTTGATATTTCAAAATTGAAGAGAGAAGACTTCGCAAAAGAACTTCCTCAAATGGTACAGCAGTTGGATGCTTACCGTCAAGGTTCACAGAACAAGAAACCTGTGGACATCACATTAGGTGAACTTACCACTGGTAAATGGGGTATTACCCAAGATGAATTGTTCGAGAAGTTGGATATCAATCCGAAAATCGACACAATGGAAAACATCTTTACAATGCCTCAGCAAGATGTTCGTTGGATTGTTCCGGAAATCATTCGTTCTGCCATCACTCTTGGTATGCGCCAGGCTCCGTTCTATCCGGAGATTATTGCTTCTGACCAGTCAATCAGTGGTCTTAGCGCAATCATGCCGATGATTAACATGTCCGATGCTGCTCCTGCAAAGGTTAATGAAGCAGAAACTATCCCATTGGGAGATGTAAGCTTTGGACAGAAATCAGTAAGTCTCTTCAAAATTGGTAAGGGATTCAAACTTACTGATGAAGTTCGTAACTACGTATCTCTTGATGTATTGGCAATCTACCTTCGTGACTTCGGTGTTCAGCTCGGTTATGCAATGGATACTCTGGCCATGGATGTTGTTATCAATGGTAACAAACCCGATGGTTCAGAATCTGCTCCGGTTATCGGTGTATACGAAACTACGAATGGTATCACTTACAAAGATTTGCTGCATATCTGGGTAAGAGCTGCTCGTATGGGACGTAACTTTACTACTATGATTGGTGGTGAAGACCAAGCAATTGAAATGCTGAACTTGCCGGAATTCAAAGAACGTCATTCTGGTACAACTGAAGCTACACTGAATGTGAAGTCTCCTGTACCTAAGAATGCTAACTTCTACATTCACCCGGGAACACCTGACCAAGGTTTGCTGTTGATTGATACAACTGCTGCTTTGATTAAGCTGACTGCAAAACAGTTGATGCTTGAATCAGAAAGAATTGTATCAAATCAGACTCAGGCAATCTATGCTACTCTGACTACAGGCTTCTCTAAGATGTATCAGGATGCTGCATTGATTCTGTCTGCAGAGAAGAAGTTCACTGAATTCGGATTCCCCGAATTTATGAACATTGACCCGTATCTCTTGGTTAACCTTGAGTAATAATACACCTGGTTTATTTTACAAATAATTCCATTTCTTGATGGGGTAGGTTTTGCGAGGACCTACCCCTAATTTTAAACATCTAAAAACTTAGTAAAATTATGGATAAATATAAAGTAACTGTAGGTGCTAAAGCTTACAGCTTCCATGACCAATCTACAGGTATTACAATTTGTAGAGGAGAAGAAAAAGAATTGAGTGCTCGACAGTACAGAACTAAAAAGATTCAGATGGCTTTGAATTCAGGTCACCTGCGTTTGGTTCTTGATAAGAAAGCTGTCGACAAATACTCCAATGATGACATCGATAAGTTGGAAAAGAAACTGAATGCTCAGTTCGAAAAAGGTATGGAAATCAAAAAGATTGCCAAAGCCTATACTCTCGAAGAAGCAACCCTTATCGCTGCTCGTCACGAAATTGTTGCCGACAAAGGTGATACAGTTGAAACTCTGATTCAGGTTCTGTTGGAAGAGTTCGAAGAATCTAAAAAATAAGATACCATGGACAATCTAGACTTTGTAGCTATTGCGAATGGTCTGGAAGTTTCATTTAGAGTATTAACCAAAGTCCCAGCCAAGGCCATTTTTGACTGGGACTTTGGTGATGATAAGGGGTCCGTTTATGATGTTAAACAACCTACTTATACTTATGAAAAGTCCGGATTCTATACAGTAGCGTTGAACATAACGAACTCCGAAGGACTTAACTTAAATGCAACTAAAACCATAATTGTAAATACCGAGTCCAAAACTACATTAACTGATAGTATATATAATCTAATCAATTATTACATTCCTTCAGAAATCTCAGATGGTATGTCATCAGAAGAGAAAGCAATGTACATAACTAAATGGCAGTTATATATCCAACCGCTAGTAAATCATATTATCCCACTGGATAAATATAATGATGAGTTAATGTATGAAGCTCTAGAAAACCAATTAATTATGGAATTGGCAGCATGGGATTATCTCAATGTTAAGCTCCTTAATTTATTAACAAGTACAGGAGAATACCTAAGTCAACTTACTTCAACCAAAGAACAAGTTGGTGATGGTTCTTCTAAACCGGAACAAGCTCGAGGTGATAGAATCAAACAAATCACAACTGGGCCTACTGAAGTACAGTACTATGATACACTTGCCGATGCAACATCTTCCCTATGGAAAACATTTTCTCAAGCAATGCAACCTGGTGGTATCATAGACGAGTTAAGAAAAAACCTTTGTATGTTAGCTGGACGATTGGAAATCTACTTACCATTCTGTGACCAAGCAAGTCATGTAGTAGTTCCAAGAATAGTAGACAGAAGAAGACCTGGATTAATAGATGGGCCAAACCCCAGCTCTCCAGTAAAACGTAATGGTAGAACCTTAATTAGAAAACGATGACCAAGACTCCTCATAGATTGGTTAAGAACCGGTCTTGGGATAGATACAAGAAGATTATAAATGATTTCTTGGATATAGATGCTGGTAGGCAAACTATAACTTGGGCAAAGAATGTAAATCAACTCCTAAGTCATGGAGAAGATGAAATCCCTAAATATTATAATATACCAATCGAGGCATTATGTTATTACAATGCCTTCAGAAACTGGCCTATTAATAAGGCAACAGTAACTGGAGAACTCGATGATGAGAATTTATCAATACTGGTTACTAAATCATATATAGAACAACTGGGGCATTTAACTCCAGAAGGCTATTGGGATTTTAACTGGTCTGAAGATAGGTTCGTAATTAATGGTATTACTTATAAACCTTCTGGAGATACACAAGTTGCTCAGGCCAAGGATGAAGCATTAGTCTTCATGGTTATCCTAAAAAGGGACCGAGATACCAAAATACAATTCGTAGAATAAAATTGAAAAGTATATGGCAAAGATGTTAATGTTACGATGGAAACCAATTAATACCGGGAACGGTATTTGGTTTGACAGTAACCTGATTGTCTTGAACGGTACATCTGGAGTACATATTGAAAGTAAGAAAAGTAATTTGGACGTTACCACATTTCAGTCTATGACTGGAGGTAAGTTCGTTACTTGCTTTCAAGATTACTTTGGAGAAGTTTGGGATAAGATAATACCTCATCCGGGTATTGGCCAGGTGATAAAATTCCGTATCAATCAACTTCCAGATTATGCAATAATCAGAGGTGATATTGAAGACGGGGGAGACCCAGACCCAGAACATCCAGATATTCCAATGAATGCCTTCTGTGGAAAAGAAGGAGAACCATTCAGAGATAAGAATTCTGACTTCTTCTGTGGTAAGCAAGTAATCAATCCTTAAAATAATAATGATATGTACGTAAGTAAGTATTACACAAATGAAGAAATTGACCAAAGACTTTTACAGGGTTATTTCGATGACTTCGTAAAGGCTGGGTTTGCTGGAACTATTAATGAGTTCTGGGCATTCGTTCTTTCTATTGCCAATAAGGTAGATAAGAGAGAAGGATACGACTTATCTAAAAATGACTTCACGGATAAACTCAAAGAGAAACTGGAAGGCATTGAAGAAAGAGCAAACTACATCACTAAGCTTTCTCAGTTGGAGAATGATACTAAGTTCCAAACTGAAGAACAGGTAAGACAAGCTATCAGTGATTTGATTGATGGTGCCGATGATGCACTTGATACATTAAAGGAATTGGCAGAAGCATTGGGAAATGACCCCAACTTTGCTACTACAATTACCAACAAATTAACGGATTTACGTAATGCACTGACAGATGAAGTTAACCGAGCTAAGGAGGAGGAAGGGAAACTGAGTACCCAAATTAGTGAGGTTAACTCTAATTTCATTAAGGCAGTGGATTTACTTAATGATAAAATCGACACTGCAGTTACTAACCTTATCAATAAGATAGATAAGATAGAAGCAAAAGTCGATAAGAATACTGCTGACATTGCAGACCTCAGAAATGAAACTACTGGTTCATTGGCAGAAGCTAAGGCATATGCTAAAGACTTGGTAGATAAAGAAGCTGAGCTTCGTAAAACGGCTGACGATGCTTTATCAGAAAGTATTCACCAACTGAATACATTGCATATCAATGACAAGGCAGAACTCAAACAAGATGTTGCTGCAGAAGCTCAGTTAAGAGCAAATGCTGATGCAAACATCCAGTTGAAACTTACAGAAGAAACCACTAATCGTCAAACTGGAGATGCTGCTTTAGAAAGCAAAATCTCTGATGAGATAACCAATCGTAAGGCTGCAGAAGAAACTCTCCAGAATTCAATTACCAAAGAGGTAGTTGACCGTACCAATGCAGATAATACCCTCCAGGTAAATATCGATAAGGAGGCTCAAGCTCGTACATCGGCAGACCAAGTTCTTCAGACTAATATTAATTCTGAAGCTGCAACTCGTACTGCTCAGGACCAAATCCTAGACCAGAAGATATCTGCTTTGGGAGAAAAGGTAGATGGAGATAAGACCGATGTATTAGCTGCTCTTGAAGCCGAGAAGGAAGCTCGTATTGCAGCAGATGCAGACCTCAATTCCAAGAAGGTAGACAAGAGAGAAGGTTATTCTTTAACTAAGAATGATTTTACTGACCTCTTACTTGCTAAGTTGAATGGAATCGAGGAACATGCTAATTACATTACCCTTGTATCTCAATTGGCAAATGATGCTGGTTATCAAACAGAAGCCGAAGTAGAGGCAGCTATCGAAAAGATTATTGGTTCTGCACCAGAAGTACTTGATACTCTGGAAGAGATTGCTAAAGCATTAGGAGATGACCCTAATTTTGCTTCAACTATCACAAAGAAGTTGGCAGCAATTACCGAAAAGGTAAACCAAGAAATAGAAGACCGTACTGCAGCCGATACAGCATTACAAGCCAATATCGATAAAGAAGTTGTAGAACGTAAGGAAGCTGATGCTGCTCTTAAGGAAGAACTTAAGGAGTATGTAGATAATTCTTCTGAAACAGGGAACACTGCTCTTCAGGTAGTTAAGGATAACTTGGCAAAAGAAATCCAAGACCGTAAAGATGCAGATGCTACCCTGCAAGCAAATATTGATAAAGAAGCCTCCGATAGAAAGGATGCCGATAAAACCCATACCGATAATATTGCTGCTCTTACTCAGCGAGTTTCGGATTTGGCTTTATCAATCCAGGATGCTATCAATACGGTTAAGAATGAGTTAACTGCTCAGGTAAATGCCAATACTACGGCAATTGCTACTAACCAAGCAAATATCACAAAGAACTCTGAGGCAATTACTGCCATGAATAAAACCATTGCCGATAACTACAAGGAAGTTAAGGATATGGTTAACGAGGAAATTGTGGACCGTACTAATGGCGATAGCAATTTAAGTTCTCGTATTGATACAACTAATATTGCTCTGGGAACAGAAACAGCAGAACGTAAGGCAGCAGACCAAATCCTTCAAGTAAATTTGGATAAGGAAGTTGGAGACCGTAAGTCTGCAGATACTGCCCTTGAAACTAAAATTGAAGGTCAGATATCTAACTTAAGCCAACAGACTTCTTCAGAAATTACTCGAGTAGAAGGTAAGGTTACTCAAGAAGTTAAAGACCGGGAAGCTGCAGATAAAACATTAAGCGACCGAATTGATTCCTTGGAAACCGGTTCTACTGAAAGCTTAAATGAAATCAAAGCAAAGGTAGATGCTAATACGGTAGCAATTACTACTGAGAAAGACCGAGCAACCGCTAGAGAAAATGCTATACAGGCCAATTTGGATACTGCAATAGCAAATCATAAAGACGAAGTAAATGGTTTATCTAAGGATATATCTGATGAAGCCAATACTCGTTTAGCCGGGGATACTGCTCTTCAGGTAAATATTGATAAAGAGGTTGCTGACAGAAAGAATGCCGATACCCTATTAGAGAATAAGATTGCTCAGGAAGTATCAGACCGTACAACTGCTATACAGGCAATTGAATCTAAGAAGGTGGATAAGGTAGATGGTAAAGTACTTTCTTCAAATGACTTTACCGATATCCTTCTGATGAAATTAAATGGTATAGCTGAACATGCTAACTATATCACAAAAGTTTCTGAACTTCTGAATGATTCAGGATTCCAAACAGAAGCAGAGGTAGAAGCTGCAATCCAGAAAATCATTGGTTCTGCTCCTGGTGTATTGGATACACTTGAGGAAATTGCCAAGGCTCTCGGTGATGACCCCAACTTTGCAACAACTATGACTCAGAAGTTAAATGAGTTAACTACGAAGATTGAGACAGAAACCGAAAAACGAGTTGAAGGCGATGAAGCTTTGGATACTAAGCTTACTACTTTGAGTACTACCTTGACCAAGACAGTAGAGGATTTAAGAACTTATGTTACTGAAACTCGTACTGAACTATTGGCAAGGGCAAATAACCAGGATGCTCTTATCAATCAGAACTCGGCTAATATTCAGAGAAACTTGGAATTAATCCAAGGTATTCAGAATAATATCTCTGGCTCTTACTTAGAAGTTAAGGCTTTACTTGAAACCGAAATTGCTGCTCGTAAGGCAGAAGATATTCGATTAGAAGCCAAGATTGATAAGAACTCTACCGATTTAGCAACTGAAGCAGAAGAAAGAAAAGCTGCTGATAAGGCTCTCCAAGATGCCCTGGATGCAGAAGAAGCTGCAAGAACTGCTGCTGATGCTGCCCTTGGAGTTCGTATTGATACCGAGATTGCTGAAAGAAAAGCTGCTGATAAAACCTTACAAGATAATATCGATGCAGAAGAAACTGCTCGTACTGAAGCAGATACTGCATTGGGTGCAAGAATCGATAAAGAAATCCAAGACCGTACAAATGCCGATAATGCTCTTGGTACTCGTATTGATGATGAGGAAGATGCAAGGGAAGCTGCTGATACTCAGTTACAAACGAACATCACTGCTGAGGAGACTGCTCGTATTGCTGCTGATAAAACCTTACAAGATAATATCGATGCAACCAATGCACATACCATTAATACTCATCGTTTGGATTCAAACCCAGTACTTAATGGTACAGATATTAAATTGGACGGTTATTCTGAAAATGAGGGTACTACCGTTGCAGACTTGGCAATCAAGGCTACAGATACTACATCTCAGGCTTTCGGTAAAGTTCAAAAACGTATCAATGTAGACAAGTCAGAAACCGATACTAAGATTAACAAAGTAAAAACAGCTGTTGGTCTTACCGATAATTTGGGATTACCCGGACTTGATGATACCAATTATCTGGCTGGTTCAGAGAATCTTATAGCAGCAGTTAAAGAGTTGGATAATCAGATTAAGTCTTCTTCGGATGATGATGGTGCTGAGTTAGCTCGTATTGAAGCTAAAATAGATAAAGAAGTTCAGGACAGAACTGCAGCCGATACAGCATTAAAGAATGAACTTAACGGTAATATCAATACTGCTAAATCCGAACTTCAGGATAATATCACTGCTGAGGAGACTGCTCGTATTGCTGCTGACGAAGCTTTGGATACTAAGCTTACTACGGCAATCAATAAAGAGGTATCAGACCGTAAAGCTGCAGACACGGCTCTGAAAGAAGAACTCACGGCAGCAATCAATAAAGAGGTATCAGACCGTACAACAGCCGATAATACTCTAAATACTAAGATTGATAAGGAGATATCCGATAGAACTGCAGCTGATACCGCTCTGAAAACGGAACTCACTGAGGATATCAATGATGTATTGGCTGCTCTGAATGCTTTCAAGGCAACTAAAGCTCAGGCTAATGGCTTAGCATCTCTGGATGAAAACGGTAAAGTACCTGCAGGTCAACTACCTTCTTATGTAGATGATGTAATTGATGTATATGCTACATATGATGTATCAGATACTAATGAGGTAACTAACATCAAACTGTATACAGATGAAAACCATACTACCGCAGTAGTTGGTGAAGCTGGTAAATCTTATAATGATATTACCCCAGACCATCCCGGATATCAATTCCGTTGGTCAGGTACTACTTGGGTACAGATCGTTTCTGGTGGATTAATTATCGGTGAAATCACTGGTACTGCCTTTGATGGTGCTAAAGGTAAAGCTCTTGAGGCCGTAGCTAACGGGTTACCAATAAATTCTGTATCATCATTGGCTAGATTTGAGGCTAATGGTAATAATGTAAACTTACTTTACGATTCAGCTTCTAAAGGTAATGGTAATATCTATAAGGCTAATCCATCTTCTTCTATTAGTATACCAGCAGTTACTACTACTAAGGCCGGTGTTATGACTGCCGCAGATAAGGTAAAACTTGATACTACCTTACCAAAACAAATCTCAGATGAGGTTGCTGCAAGAACGGCTGCCGATGAGGCAATCAGGGGAGAATTGGCTGATGATATTGCTCAAGAGGTATTGGATAGAGATGCTGCTATTAAAGTTGCTAAAGATGCACTCCAGGCAAGTATCACTAAGGAAGTTACAGACCGTACCAATGCAGATGCTACTCTGAAGACTACTCTGGAAAAAGCTATTGCTGATGCTAAGACAGAACTGGAAACAGCAGATGCTACTCTTCAAGGTAATATCACTAAAGAAGTTAATGACCGTAAGGGAGAGATTACTCGAGTAGAGAAATTAATCACTGATGAAGCTGCAACTAGAGCTCAGGCAGATATTGATGTAAATGAAAAGGTAGATTTACATATTGGTAATAAATCTAATCCTCATGGAGTAACTAAAGCTCAAGTGGGATTGGGTAATGTTAACAATACATCAGATGCAGATAAACCAGTATCTACTGCTCAAGCTACGGCTATTGCAGATGCCAAGGCTGCAGGTACCAATGCTCAAACCAATCTTACTACTCACATGCAGAACATGAGTAATCCTCATGGAGTAACAAGAGACCAGTTGGGATTGGGTACTACTGCTGAGATTATCTTTAAGAAGGTATCTGCTCCTTCTGGTTTATGGAAAGAATCTGACGAAAGACTTAAGACTTTCATTAAACCATTGGAACATACTCTCGATGAAATCTGCTCTATACCTACGGATTCATTTATGATTCGTGGTAATCATGATATAGGTACAATTGCTCAGACAATCGAAAAATATTTCCCAGAATTAGTTTCTGAGAATACGGTTAAACCTGAAACAGTTCCTAATCCAGAAGCCTTCGAAAAGGTAGAAAAGGATGGAGAAACCTATATCCTGGTTAAAGAGGTAGATTATTCTAAGATGTCAGTATTGGCAATCGAAGGTATCAAACTTCTGAAAGCCGAGATTGATGAATTAAGAGAAAAACTTTTGTTCACAAACTTAGATTAATATGGGTGAGATAGCAACATGGAGTGCTGTCAAAACTAAAGTAGGCCTTGGTAAGGATTCAAATGAATGCCCTACCAAGGCTGAATTGTTGGCACTCTCTCCTACAGGAACGGGAGAAAATTACGTTGGCTTGGAAATATCCAATGCTAGTTCCTATGGTAATAATGAAACCGTACAGCTCAATGATATACATAAGGTAACTTATAAGTATACTTTTACAGCTCAGAATACAACTCTTAGTTTTCCAAAAGAAGGAGGTACATCTACTCAAGTAGGTATTTATGTAACTTCTACAAAAACTAAGTATTTAGATGGTTCTGCAACTTCTGAAGTTCAAAATGTAAATTACCCTGAACCTAATTGGCCCTCTTGGATTATTGGTCAAGGCCCACTAGTAGCTTCTGAAAATACCACAACCGAATCTCGTAGTGCTACCGTAGTATATACCCAATCTGAGTCTGGTAAACAGATATCAGTAAGTTTATTTCAGGCTGCAGGGGTTGAAACTTGGGAGTATACCTTTTCAGTTCAGAATCCAAATCTAAATTATACAGCTTTAGGAGGTTCTGCAACTCCCGCAATAGCAGGGTATAATTCATTTAAGCAAAGGTATATAAATGGTAAACCTGTGGGTACTAGTGTAGGTGTAGATTTTTCATCTCCTACTTTGCCATCATGGATATTCATGGATGATGAGAATCACTATACTGCTTTAGAGAATAAATCAGAAAACTCTCGTTCTCAAGCATTTACCAGTACTCAGAATGAATCAGGAAAAAAGGTAACAGTAACGTTTACCCAAGCAGCAGGTGTAAAAACCTATGGTACACCTACTGTATACTTGGGGAGCATTGCAGATATCCCTGCATCGGGAGGAACTGCAGCTACACCTACTTATACCTATTCTCAACTTTGGGGATGGAATGGTAAAACCAATGATGGTGGTACTATAAGTTCTGGAGCTTCAGTAGTATGGTCCGAAAATATCTCAGGTTCTAATCTTGGCACGACTGTAAAGGCAAGAACTAAGTTGGGAAGCCGTACATTAACCGTTACTCTTAATGGTAAATCTGGTAGTGCCTCAATCGATATATATCAGGCAGAGAATAAGATTACCGATACAAGTCAAGGTACATGGGTAGTTTCCATTTCTGCAAACCCAAGTACCTTTACCGAACAAGGTGGTACATCACAAATCTCTGCAAGTGCAAGGGCAAGTAGAACTAACCATTGGTCTTCAGGTGCAACTAATGCAGCATCCGATGCTACCGGTACTCCTACGTTAAGTATACCTACTGCAGTAACCGGATTCAGTTTATCGGGTACTACTTTGACTGTTGCAGAAAACACAACTGCAAATCAAAGAAGTGTAGTAGTAAGGGCAACTATGGATACCGTCTATAAAGAAGTTACGGTAACTCAAAGTGCATATTTGGTAGAATGGGAATATACATTTACTGCTTCTCCAACTACTTTAAGTTTTGATGCTTTGGGTACTGCTAAGTCTATTACTATTACTAGTTATCGTGAAAAGTATATCAATGGTTCTTTGGTAGAGGGTTCTAGAGAAAATGTAAGTTATATACATGCAGCAAGTACTGAACATATTGGAACTGTACTAGGAACAAGTATTAGTATGCAAGAGAACCAAACTACTTCTACAAGAAGTGGCCAAGTATCATACGAACAGAATGGTTCTAATAAAGTGATTCGTATCACTTGTAATCAGGCGGCTGGTACAATATCTACTCGAGATGTATTAGAGGTAGTAGATAATTTTGGTGATTCACCTGCTGTAGGAGGAAGTATTTTTGGTTTGGTTAAGTCGGGATATTATGATGTAATTAATGGTAAGGATTCTACTTGGCATGATGTTACACCAACTCTAAAATCCAAATCTTCATACATTACCAATGTAGAAATTATCAAAGCTTCTGGAGATGGTTATAATATAGGAATTACTCTGTCTGAAAATACTTCTGAATCTTCTCGTAGAGCAAGTCTTACTTTAACCTATGGTAGTAAGGAAGTAGATATGGCAACTACTCAGGCAGGTGCTAGTGTTGCTTGGTCTTATGAACTAAAGGTAAATAACGATACTCAAGATTTAAATCAACAAGTGCCTGCTAAGCCTAGTGGTACTTACTCTTTTACCATAAGTAGTAAAAGGTATAAGATTGTTAACGGTTCTGTTACAAGTCAAAGTGAAGATACTACTTGGACTACGTCTATACCGGGTTCTCCAAGTTGGATTCATGTAGAAGAGCAATCTAATACACTCATAGTAACCGTAGATGAGAATACAACTACTAGTCAAAGAAGTGCAGATATCGTTATATTTCAAACTGGTAGTAGTGATACTTCGATAACTTTGACAGTTGAACAACAAGCTGCAAGTATTACTTGGAATTATACCTTTAATATATTTCAGCCTTCATCCAAGGTACTGAATGTACCAGCTAAGATGATAGACCCCGATACTATTGTAGTTAATTCTTACAGAACGAAGGTAATCAATGGTACACAAACTTCAACTAAAGAATTTGTAGAAGTAACCATTGACCCAATCGAAGAATCCTGGTTAGAAGTTACCAAAAACAGTAATGACCAGACTCAAGCTGAGTTATTCGTAACTTGCTTAGAGAATAAAGTATCTTCAATTAGAAGTGCTACTGTAACAATTAGACAAGTAGGTACAAGTAATCTTGACCAAGTAGATATCAACCAATCAGCTGCAACTGTATCCTATAATTATTATATTGGTTTTAACGGTAATCCCGATGTAGGTGGATATTCCATGAATTGGGAATTTACTCAGTTTGGTTCTAGTCATGGTCAATCTATAGATTTAAAATGTTGGAGAAAACCAGTAATTAATGGTATAGAATCTGATACTGAGGAAGCTGCAGAATACGAAGTTATTTTTAGTGGAGTTGGTATAGATTCCTTTACAGTTACAAATACACCGTTATCATATGACCCAACTATAACTACCGTAAGGGCATATCCTAAGTCTATCAATGGTTCGGTATTCGATTTAAAGGGTACAGTACAATATAGGATAGCCGATTACCCAAGTAAATCTGCTTATCTGTACCTTACTCATAAACCAGTAGCAACTGTAAAGAGGTGGACCTTCCAATGGTATGACCAAGTTGAAAGTGTAACTATAAAGAATGTAAGTCATGATTCTAGTGCAGGTAGCATTTCTCCTATAACCATAATTTCTAAATGTGAGTACTTACTTGCTAGCAATCAATCCCAGGTTGCCTATACAGAGTATATAAAACCTAATGAAGACGAAGATACTGCAATTCCAGTAAGTTGGGGTAGGTTAGTAGAAAACAGTCAAACTGCCCAAAACAATTATGACTACGCTTATTTGGTAGATGAGAATAAGGAAGATTATGATAGGCAGGCTACCAGGACCTTTACTCAACCGGGTAATCCATCAAATAAAAGGTTATACCTATACGTAACTCAGACTAAACCCGTAACTATTAAACAAGAGTTTCATGCAGAGTTGGGTAACTATTACTCTTACGGTGATAGTAATCAAATCCCCCTTATTTACCAATGGTATAGCCCAGATTCTTCAGATACTACTGACATAGGGGATATGACTCCTGGAGGATATACCGGAGTTTGGTGTAACTTACCTGCTACTGGAGTAATAAATTGCATGATTACTGGAAAGCCTCAAACTAGTAAACCTATGAAAGCTAGACTAAGTAATCTTCAAGCAAGAACCATTGAGGATTTTGATAGTAGTAGTCCCACAGAAATCAATAAGGGTTTGTCAGTAGGTTATTCTCAACAGGATTATCAAATAGGTATTGAATATTCTCCCGGTATGAACAATTATTTTTTGATAACTCCTTCAATACTTTTAGAAGCTGGAGATTATGGTGGAGGTATAAGGTTAGAAGTAAGCTTAAGAAGTTCTTATTCTAGTAATGGAACTACAATTGCAACAGTTACACTTACTCCAAAAAATTCTGACCATCCGACTATCTACTTTGAAGTAATCTACGGGTAAGTCTCTGTATTAGTAATAATACGATACTATAGCATTATTAATGTATATGGCCATATACGAATAACTTTAAAAATCAAATTTATGTTTAACAACTTAAAACTCAAAAATTATGGGAGTAGAAGTTAAATCTGGTGGTGAGGGCGTAATCGTCGCTGACCGCGGTTGTAATGATGGTTGCTGTTGTAATGGACGCAATTCAGGCTGGGGCTCCGGTTGGGGTGCAGTCGGTGGTGCATTGGTAGGTGGTGGTTTTGGTGCTGCTGCAGTTTCTGTATGGGACAAAATCAATGACACTAAAGCTGACATTCAGAAAGTAGAGTCTACTGTTCAGGAAGCAAAGGCAGGTATCTATAAAGATATTTCTGATGCTGCCAGAGGAGTAACTCAGGAAATCAGCGGAGTTGCAAAAGATGTTGCTGGTGTTGGTAGAGAAATCCTTAACAATCGTTTCACAACGGAAAGAGGACTTTGTGATTTGGGATACAAAACCAATTCCGATATCCGGGATTCTCGTGACCAAATGGGAGCAGGCTTCAATCGTGTTATGGACCGTCTTTGCCATATGGAACATGAACAACAGAATTGTTGCTGCGAAACAAAGGGATTAATCAGAGAGGTAAAATCTGAATTGGCTCTTCAACTTGAACGTTGCTGCTGTGACCTCAAGAATGGCCAACAGGAAATCAAGTGTCTTATCGAGAACACTGCTAAAGACCAGGAAATTGCCCGTCTCAACCGAGTAGTAGATGCTCAGAGAGACCAGAACATTATCCAGTCAGTAGTTGCAGCTCTTAAGACTACATCCACAACCCCGGCTTAATAATGACCGTCGTCATTACGTAAGCCAGATTAGGAAGGAGTGCATCTTACATAGGTGTACTCCTTTTTTCGTTTATACCCACCTAAAGATAAAACGATATGGAAAGTGAAGAGATTAAGAAAGAACCAACCAATGGAAATCAACTAAAAGATTTCACTATTCAACTTACATTGCCTGCTCCCAATGCAGAGATAGCAAAGGAAGTAGCAAACAAAGCACAGTCACTCATTGACCAATTTGGATACTATCAATTCTTAAACCTGGTAGACTTTATGCAAAGGAATCCAGGTGCAGTATCATTTGGTTTAAACTTAATTAATAAAAGATGAACATGGAAGATTTGATTTTTTCTAAATTGCAGAAAGGTGATACCATATACACCTTAGAGAGAGACAGACGTTCTGGGTATCCAATCTTTGATACCGCTAAAGTATTAAAAGTTGGTGAAAGTAAACCAAGAGCCACTGGTCCAGATGGAAGCTTTGCTGCAAATACAGAAATCTCTATTCAAGATTCTGTATCAGCTGTTACAATATACCTTCCTACCGATGGTGTAGAGGGTATTCATAATAATGTTTATTATACTACTGACTTACGCAATATCGTAAACGAAGTAAATATCCAAAGAACTAATGCTGTAAATATTCTCAACAATCGAGATAAATATGAGGCAATAGTTACTGAATGCGATAATATTTTTCATACTATCGATGGTATGTTAACTCCTCAACAACAACCAGCTCAGGCTTATAAGCAAGAAGAGTTCGAGGCTTTTAAAACTGAGGTAGCAGAGAAGTTATCCATGCAACAAGATATTCTTATGAAGATTGCCAGTGAGTTGGGATTAAATAAGAATAAAGATGCCAAGCAAAAAGGTTAACATAAACCTCTCGAATAATCTATGTGATATTCAGATTTATGTAGACCCAGTTAAACAACGTCAGGCTGAGAGGTTGATTGCCAAGACTCCAAGTATTATGAAACTCGGGTACGAGTTAGGTACTAGGAAGTTTGGTAATCAACTTCTTCGTATAGTAAGACGTAGTTTAAATAATGGTCTACCTCCACCTGGTTCCAAAGTTTCTTGGCCTCCTCATGCTACTGCTACTCTTAAGAAGTATGGAGCACATACATTATTAAACCTTACTGGTCAATATGCAAGGTCAGTTACAATGGTAACTCAGAAAGATAGAACCTTTGTTGGTCTTCCTCCAGGATTAAGGAAGATAACATACTCTGGTAGAACTTCTCGAAAAACACTTAATCAAATTGCTATCATGTTGGAATATGGTAGTAGAGATGGTAATCTTCCACCACGTCCTTTATGGCAACCAGCTTTCGAAGCTGCAGGTGGAAACAAGGTTTTAGAGAAAGAGATACGAAATCAATTAAGAAAAGAACTCAGAAAATATACAAAGTAATGGCAGATTTTGAAGCAGATAAAACATCTGGTACTGGTCCTGCACTTGTAATGGTACATCCGTTAAAAGTGAATGATACAGAAGCAGATAAGAAAGCCATCCTTACCATTACAGTTAATGGAGTACCTAAGACTGTAAATCTTATTCAAAAGAAAGGCAGCCTTAACTACGAATACAAGTTAGAAGTAGATAAGGAAGCCATAAACATATTGGGTAAGGGTGGCTCTGATACTTTGGCAATCACTTCTCAACGTAGAGAAATGATTAATGGTACACCCCAAGGAGATTGGGAAAATGTAGAGGTTACGGCAGAATTCCTAGAAGAACCACCATTTACTGCTGGACTAAGATTTACAGATAATGAAGAAAAGACTCTAGAGGTATCCATTACTTCTAAGAATACTACTGAACAACTTCTTAGTGGAACTCTAACTATCAAGCAAGTGGGTGGTTTAACTAAAACTGTAACGGTAACTCAGACAGCTGGAGAAATATCTTATAGATATCGTGTAGACCCTCCCAATATTAATCTGAGTGTACCTAAAGACCAAGGTCCTAATGCTTGGGAAGGGTCAGCAGGTTTT
>ERZ779802.3-NODE-3-length-105595-cov-13.966259_pt1 | contig 105595 bp, 122 predicted proteins | sample MGYA00511252_ERZ779802 | MGnify/ENA primary metagenome ERZ779802 (study PRJEB29588, sample SAMEA2153887) | human gut metagenome | biome: human gut; feature: human-associated habitat; material: faeces | place: Denmark | collected 2008/2010 ... | reverse complement strand
GGATTCTTGACTCAAACATGGCTGCCGCTAAAAGCGGGCTTACAACCACTAATCAACGCGTCCATGCCCGAACGCTTAATGTTTAACGCTGCGTTGAAATCACGATCATGGCGTGCGCCACATTGTGGGCAAGTCCACGACCGATCAACCAAACGAAGCTCCTTATTAACGTACCCGCAACCACTACACGTCTTGCTGCTAGCAAACCACTTGTCAACATGAACAACGTTAGTGTTGTACTTAACGGCTACGTGTTCCAAACGAAACACGAAAGATGCGTGGCTAAGGTCCGAAAGCTTACGGCCCCACAAACGACGCATGCCCTCTAGACTCAATGTCTCCAAGCAAATCGTAGAATAACGACGACATAGCTCATGCGTCAAGCGCCACTGATAATCATCACGGTGGTTGCTAATGCGACGATAAAGCCGACCAAGCTCCAAACGGCGACGACGATAATTATTAGAACCCTTTATAGAGCGACTCAACCGACGGTGCACCTTATGAATATCACGAAGCGACTGCTTGAAAAACTGAGGATTCTCGTACACGCGTCCGTCGGATAACGTCAAGTACGTCTTAAGACCAAAGTCAATGCCTACAACCGCACCATCATGTGTCGTGTTGCTGGATTCAACCTTAGCATCGGTCGTAACGTACAACCAAAAGTCACCGCACGGATCACGCTTAACGCGAACCGTCTTTATCGCGCCATTAAAGTCACGTGATTTGTGAAATTTATAAGTTTTCTTAAGTCTGTTAATCGTAAAGCAATTGCCATCTATTTTATAGCCATAGTGGAGTTTGTAGACGAATGATTGGAAGTCGGCCGCACGACGAAACTTAGGCGGCCGCTTAGCAAGCTTCTTAAAGAAACGCTGGTAGGCCGCATCGAGACGTTGCAAAACTTCAATACTATTATGAGAATATAGTAAATTCCGCTTGATGCGTTTGACAAAATGCTTCTGCATGTCTACCGTGGAAACGTACGTACCATACATGCGATAGCATCTACGTTGAAGTGCCAGCGCGTGGTTCCATACAAATGCACACTCACAAAGCATTCGATCCAACCATATGGTTCGACGCGTTCTGTAAAGTTTGTATTTGTATGTCAGCATAGATGACTATAATTGCTTTGCAAATATAAATTTACTTTTACGTTTATGCAAAATTAAAGGTTGTATTCAACCCATGCCTAAAGGCATGGGCTTTCTACAGCCTTAATTCGTAAAAAAACCGAGAGCAAAAACTCTCGGTTCAACAAAGAACATGACTTTATAAAACTACGGCACTACGTACTCACACATAACCACAAAGTCTACAGTAGTAACAGTAGCATCAATACTTAAAAGTTGTCGTGCCTCTTCAGCCACCAAAAATGGAGGCGTAACCGTAGCAACAACCTGCTGGCTAACCTTAGCCACGTCAGCACGGCGGAATGCAACAAAACCCTGCGAATTCGTAGTACCTCTTACTGTAATAGACTTGCCGTCAACGTTCATGTAATTAATCATAACAAGACAAACAGACTGAGCAGGTGACGATGCAATACCATCAACCGAATAGACCCCTTGAACCGTGAAATTTACGATTCGGCTAGGATAGGGTAGGTAGCGAAGCTCACACGCCTGCGCCCCCGTCTCGGCGAGAGCATTTACAATATCCGTCTGCCGAATACTCCACTCCTGATAACCCTCATCAAGAACATACGCGGAGACAACAGTATCAGTAACATTAGGACCAACAACAAACTGAACCGTGCGACCTACATCCTCCAGAACTGGATCAAGCCCAATATACTCAATAGTACCTGAGTAAACCAAATTGAACATGTTCATCTCACCAGCCTCAATAGTCGTGGCATGCTGGTAACCAAACTGATCATAGAGACTAACCGCCATATCCAAAGTGTTCGTCAAATCCAAACGATAAATATCGAACATTTGAGCATACTGGCATACCTGATTAGAGAAAGATATATCCACAGTAGTAGGTTTGCTCTTAGAAGAACCTATCAAAACATCTTCAACACTATAAAGCTCAACATAGATGACATCCCCGTCAACTACAGAAACTGACTCAAATATCGAAGTGGCATTTTCTAAGATGTACTGACCAGTAGAAGAATCTAAAGGATAAAGCACAGGCGTTTTATAAGTTTTACCTCTAGTTCGATTGTAAAGCTTAATGAAAACAATGCGTCCCTTTAAGCTATTCGCAGAATCCACAGGACGAATTTCCAAAGCCATACCCACAGGCAAAGCCCCCGCAGCCTGCATGACGTTCAACGACGCCGTGACCGACGAATCGCTGGACGTAGAAAGTATGACCGACTTCGACCGCGCCGAAGACGACGGATTATCCGTCGAGTCAACCTTTATAATCTGATCCTGAACCGCATCATCCATCGTGACCGTAATGTAGTCAGTGGAACTCGATCCCCAAAGAATCTTCTTAGAAACAGTTGCCATGAAATAAATGTTTTTAAGATTTTTAAAAAGCATGGGTGAGATTCACCCATGCTGAGAAATTAAGAAACGTCGAACGTATCATTCGTCTTGACATAGACACTAACCTCGGAAGCACTCTTGCCCTCTAAGTTCACCGTAACACTGCTGCCATACGACGTGCCATTCAAAGATACCCGAATCTTAGGATTAGCACCCGCCTGAATGAAGGTCACATCCGTAGTACCCGACTTGCCGTTGCCGGAACCCGTAATCGTCACAACGAAACTATTACGCGGAGAAACGGACGGGTTTGCAGTATAAGATACAAGACCACGAGGGGGAGCGAGAGTAAAGCCCGTAAGAGCAGTCTTGATCGCGTAGGTGAAGGACCCGGACAAAATAGGCGTCTCAGAACCCGAAGTATAGTAAGCACGCTGCGTGAAGTTGGGCTTTAACTGATACTGCCCAGCAGAAGCGCCAACACTGATGGGCGACGTATGTGTAACAACAGGATCGGAGTACGTAACCTCATTGGCCTCACGATAGAGGGACAACGAATCCGACGCTGTCTTACCGTTCATGGTTATATTAACCGTAATGGTAGCCTCCAGCTGACGAGCCGTAACCACGTTGCCCAAGCTTGTAACCGTATAGTTACCCGTAGAGGTATTAACATCACCACCCGTGAACGTCTTAGAACTTATAAGCGATGCCGTTTCGGTTTCACCCGAAGTCCACGTACCAGTCTGAGTAGCTAACAAAGTCGGGGTGCGGTTGTCGGCACCCGCCGAAAGCGTATTGACCGCAGGAGTGCCTCGATACTCGAAAGTCGTAATCGTAGGAGTACCCCATGTTCTGCTATTTGCCTCCTGATAAGCAGAAGCCATTACCGCCTCAGTCTTACTATTAGCAGTCAACTGAACGCGAACACTTGCAACCTGAGAGCGAGCCTTAGCCGTAGTGCCCAAGCTAGCAGCAGTAACTGCACCCGTACTCCTGTTAAGACCAGAACCCGAAGTCTGAGAATAAGACCATGACCCACCAGAAGATACCGTACTAGTAGAACCAGAAGTGTAAGTCACATTCTGAGTGAAAGACTTGGAGAGCGAAACCGTACCACCACCTGCAGGAATGTCATCATCATAAGAAGCCGTAATGGACGGACTAGCATAAGCGGCCGTGTTAGCCTCCTGATACACATCCAAAGTAAGAGTAGCAGACTCATTCTTCTCACCAACAACTTCTAAAGTCAAAGTACCAACCTTCGCGCGAGACTTGACTGTAGTGCCAAGCGACGAAGCAGTGACAGGAGCAGAGTAACTAGTAGTATGGTAATTAGAAGTGTCAGTGGCACCAGACGTATAAGTCACATCCTGAGTCCAGTCATACGACGAGAACTCCGAAACGGTGCCACCACTAGCCGGAATATCGTCAACCTCGGCATCCGTAATCGTAACAGGACCCGCAGTGACAATCGTATTCGCTTCCTGATAAACAGCAACCGTGGCACTGCCAGACTTGCCGTTAATAGTGACGGTGGCCGTGGCATCCGTCTTCTTCGTGCGGGAAACCTCAGTGGTGCCTAACGAAGTCCCCGATACAGCACCCGTGGAAGTATTGACGCCAGTACCACTATAAGACCACGAACCTCCAGAACTGATAGAACCCGTAGAACCTGAAGTATAAGTTGTTGCCTGCGTGAAGGACTTCGACGGCGTAACACTACCACCACCCGCAGGAATATCTGCGTAAGACACCGACACAACCGGAGTGCCATACGAAACAATAGCATTAGCCTCCTGCGAAACAGAAGCTGACTTCGTAGCAGTAAGACCATGCGACGTCAAAGTCCAAGTGACACTATCAGACCAAGCATCTCCTGCTACAGATCCGCGCGAAGCATACGTAACAACGCCCGTACTTGAATCGACAGAAGCACCATGACCCGAAGTAGTCAACGCGAAGGAACCACCCGTGACTGGAACATCTGAAACAACAGAACCCGAAGTATAGGTCTGAGTCTCCGTAGCAAACAAACGCGGAACCGACGTGCCTCCCGATGCCAAAACCGTAGACGTATCAAAATACGAAAAAGTCTTAATGGTAAGATCACTATAAGTAATCTCATTGACACCCTGATTGGCAACATTACGTGTACGACCCGTACCACTGATATTCTCAACAGTCCCATTAGCCCAAGAACCCGCAGCTAAAACAATCGTAATATCCTTCCAAATATACGGCGACGTGCGGGAGCCAAGAGTAGTTCCCATATTCGCTGCCGAAACCTCACCCGTAGAAGCATCTACAATCGTAAAGACCGAAGATGACTCGGCCAAAGAGTAAACCGCAGTATTAGAAGCAATAGTATAACCCACGGGCGGCTTAGCACGCTCGCCCGTAACACCACTCGAATAAGTCGCCTGACACCACTCGCCAACATGCCTAGGCAAATGAGACTCACCCGCAGGTGAGAACTGCGGCCAGTCAAACGAAATGTCCATGACAACGAACGACTCGATCTTATTCATAGCCTGAGTACAACCCGCCTGCGAATATACAGACAGCCCATCTGCCGAAACAACAAGACCAACTGGTATATTCAGTAATAGACCCACCGTCGTACCACGGGACGGGAACGTAACCAGACCCGTAGAGATATCAATCGTAGCGCCCGAATCGTAATCGTTAACAATTCTGAAAGTCTTAGTATAGGTCGTGACAGGAACAGAATCCGTAGCACCAGAAGTGTAAACACGATTCTTCTGTACCGTGATGTTAGGAGCAACCGACGTCCCGCCTGAAGCCGCAACCGTACCCTGATAATGAAATGCTGTAACTGCAAGCGTACTGCTCGTAACCTCGTTAACACCCTGCGTGGCCGTACCCGTACTCGAATCAGAACCCGAAACGGTCTTAGCACCTAAAGCCGACAACTCCGAAGAAGGAGTGTAAGTCAACGAAAGAGAATAAGTAATAGTCGGTGACTGGCGAGAACCAAGCGTCGTACCCATAGAAGCTGCCGTAAGCGATCCCGTAGTAGTGCTATTCAAAGTGAAGCCACTACCGTTAGTCATAGAGAACGACGGCGTGAGAGCATATGTATATCCAGCAATAGCGGATGCAGACGACAAAACAGAACCCGAAGACATCGTAACCACGATAGTCGAATCCGTAGTCGGAGTGACAGTCGCACCCTTAGCCGCAATGGTGCTGTAAGCAAACGAAGCATCGGAAACCGAAACCGTCTCTACGAAGTTGGCAGCTTGACTAATAGGAACATCACAAACCAACAAAGTCTGGACACCACCAACGTCAAGAGAGTACTGAGCCTCAATAGCAGCACTCCGAGCACCACCCGCGACCAAAGCACGATTCTCCGCCGTAATAGTATAAACCCAACTGCCACTCCCACCGGAAAGCGTAACCCACGACACCTCAGAACCCGACTTAAACCTAAACGCAGGCATTACGTTTCTGTCGTCAATAACTACACCATTACGCTTAATAGTAATATGACCACTAGTAGAAGTAGCAGTATAAGAACTACCTCCTGCAGCAAAAGCCGGAATGGCTACCACCGTAAGCTCGGCCTCGAACACCGAAGCCTCCTGCGTAAGACTAACCGTACAAGACTTAGAAACACCCGCCGCCGAAATAGTCAAATCCGCCGTCCGAACCTTAGACAACGGATTAACATCGGCAGACAACGAAACCGTCTGATTACCCGAAAACGACGAAGCCGTGGCTGTCCACTGGCCTCCCTCTTTAAAATCACCACTTACTGAAGCCATACTCTATACCCATGTTGCCTCTATAGAAACATCAACCGACGACAAAACCTGACCCGTGCTGAAAGTGCACGTCATAGCACCTGCAGGAATGTAAGGCGACGCCGGGCATACGTCAATGACAAAACACTGATTGACCATATCAACATCCGACGGATCACCATGAACAACCAACTGAAAGCAAATGAACGAATCAGGATGATCCGGATCAAAATACCAACGCCACTCCTGAGCGCCGTAGTCATTCACACCCAGAGAAGTAACATCCTGCGAAAACGAAACGTCAACAGCAGGATAGGAGACAATATCAATACACTTGCGACGGTCCATGACACTGAGAGAAACACCCGCCGAAGACAAAGTAATGCTATCCGCCGGAACCGGAGCAAACGACGGACGCGACGGCAAAGCATAGCAGACAGTATAGTAACCACAATAGGCCTCACGAACACCGTAAGCGTACGGATTCATGAGATCATTCGGATCGGCATACTGAAACTTGGAAATCGGATTCGCCATAATCTCAAACATTAAAAACGAATGTCACGAAGCTCCTGCGTCTTAATGACCGAAGCCGTATCAAATGAACTACCTACATACCGGATACCGAAGGTCAGGACCCCCGGCTCCAAAAAGTGAAGAAACTCCGGCGTCAAGATCAAATACCAATTCTCACGACGCCGAACAATAGAAGCACCCGACTCCGAAATGTGACGCTCCGACTCCGGAACGAACCCCGCGCTATAGTCCACAACCCAAAGGCGGTTGCTGAGCTGAGACGTGTAAACACAAACCTCAATATCGTAATCCTTAACATAGACCGCGTCGTCACACTTCATGAGCGTAAACGACAAGTCTATCTCCTCCTGACGATAGAAAAAACCAACGCTGCTATGAAAAACATCGAACATCCTACTTCCCCTTCATCTCTTCATTAAGAGCATCCTTGACGCCCGCCATGTCTTTGCTCTTACCACGAATGACCGCCAAAATACGAAGGTAAACATCCGAATCCGAAATGACCGCAAGGTTCTCAAAGATACTCAGAATCTCACAACCGTAAATGTAACCCGCCGTGAACAAATAAAAATTAAACTCCAAAGTCAACGCCTGCTCCGCCATGAACGTCAGCAAAATGGCCGTAATGTAACATAACCACTTAACAACAGAGTGCGTGAGACGACGACTCGTAATATCAATATTCGCCTTACGAGATGCGAAAATACCCGTAACCCAGTCCGCAACAACCAAAATAGACAGGATCGTAAGAACATGCCATGTAGGAGCAAAGTACGCCACGCAGAAACCCCACGCGCTACAAAAAACCGACTTCAAAAATCCCCACATACGCCTCTAAAACATTTATGGGATATATAATTGCGATTGCCCCTAGAACCCAAACAAAAAGCCCCGGCTAACACCGGAGCTTGAAACTAAAAGATGGAAATGCCCTACGTCTCCTAGAACTTCTTCCCGCCATGCATAGGGGAGCGCAAATTGTTATAGAGCATTTTAGCCCGCAGGTGCCACTGGAAGTCCCAACCCATACTGAACATCCACTTCTCCAAGAAACGCAGCAGAAAGCCCGCGTGGTATTCCACAGGACCCTTAAATGCAAACAAAATAGCATAGAACTCGCATGCAATCTCCGTAGGATGCGCATTGCGGAACATATACTCCGACGAAACCGAATTAAAGAATGGATTACATCTCTCAATACTAGACTGCGCGAGAAAATGATTAATACCATCCTCGGCACAATCGAATAGCACACCCCAATTATTGTGACCAATAGCATCCAGAAGATAAATAGCAACATCTGTAATCTCCTCCTGAGGATAGCCCTTCACAATCTTAGCGTAAGCATCCTTATACCACTGATCCGCAGCATCATCCGAAAGCTCATCCGCAGGCTCGCCATGACGAAGGAAAAGACCACTCTCCTCCATGAGGGCAATGAGGGTGTCTCTAGGAACATCAACACCAGCCTTAACACGATCCGAACTCTTACGAAAGACCTCCAGAACCTCCGCCATCTCGCAAGTCATCATAGCCGTATTGCGAGTGATAGGCCAGTCCTCCGCCCAGAAGCCGTTACGCTTACTAGTAGCATAACAACTAGCAGCGTAATCATGAACCTGCGCAGGCGACAAAGCTACAGACTCAAAAGCAACATTCGAAATATCCGTAGCCGGACTAATGCTGATTAAATCAGCGTATGAAACGCAAATAGAATTACTCATTATTAAGAAAAAAGTTAAGTTAACTCCTCAGTATAGCCTTCAGACACCCACCCATTACGGGTGCAACGAACCCACCAATAACGATCCGAAAGTAAATGCTTGAACCAGATGAATCGCACAAAGCTCTTGCCATGTGGAACCGACTCCGACCGAACATGAGCATAAACACCTGAACCGCACGCAGCAGAGATGAGCTTAGACTCAGAAAAGCCCCGGACCCGACGATGTAGAACAACACCTGAACGCATGCCTCGTAAACGTACTAAGCATCACAAAAAGTGTGTCTCAACCAACGTTAAGTCAACGGTAGCGTTAGCATCCGCACAGGACGATAGTAACATAGAAATTCCACCAGAAACTACATAAACACCTCCAACACGACACTCTACGTTATACACATTGTTAACCCTATCAAAAATCACATCGCCATCGAAAATAGGATGCAAGCCCTCACGCGTCCGGAATCCTGTAAAGACCCCCACGGTCTCAGGAACAACCTTAATAATTGCAAAAAAAAAAGGGGGCTGCCAGAACAGCAGCCACGAAAACAAAATGATACACAATCTAACTACAAGGATGAAGTATCGCCCATATCATAGATAAACACTAAAACAGCACCGCCATAATCCAAAGAAGACCCTGAAGCACCTGCTATAGTTGAAACAGTAAACTGAATAGGGGAAGCAGTCCTATCATAATCAACACAGGCATATACAGGATACATAACAGATCCGCTCTTCGAACGAGAGGACTGAGCTAGAACCGCTAAACTCTGACCTGTAGGACAATCTGTACCGGAAAGCGAAAACGTAATAGAAAACTTACTCTCCGAAACGACATTATACTGCAACCCCGAACGAAGTTTATTTACAATAATAGTGGAAAGACGATCCCCATTACCATCATACTCATAACGTAATATGCCTACCAATGACGAAGCTACAGAGAAGTCAGCGCCTCGGAAATTCGCACCGCCTATTCTAGGCGGACGACCCGAAGCCGAATTGGAAGTATAAGAGTACTCAAAATCACTAGCATTCGTAATATACATCCGAGCTGGCATCTGACCTGAAACCGGATAATCCAAGTTACCTACAGCAAGATTGAACTTCATAGAAGCCCCCGGTTGCAACTGAACCTTATCAATGAAATGAGCTATCGACGAATTACTCGAAGACACATTCGAAGACGAGGAACACGGCAAGAAAATACCATTAATTATCTGAACATTAGTACCCGAACCAGAACCAAAATAAGAGTAAGACAGACGAACCGTCGCTGTGGAATCATTACGAATAGAACCAGAATAAGTCTCCTTAGCCGATAGCCCTAGACCATAAAAATTAAAAGTACCATTAATGTAACCTAACGACGGAGACGACGGATAACCTTCAATGGCAGAATGCAAGGCAGTAATCGAAAACTCAGCACCATCACTAATATCATACGAAGTGAAGTCCTGCATTATTGAATTCTTAATGAGAAGGTTATTAAGTATAACACTACCATCCGAAGCAAACTTGATCTTACCTGCAGCAAGGTGCCCCTCACCCGTAGCGAAGTTAAACATGATGTTAGGAGTAAATGCCGGACCCGTAGCAATAGGTGCATTACCGCACTGCGGATACTGCCACGGAGTAACATTACTAGTCTCGTCATCAACTACTCCCACTTTACTGTAACCCGTGGCGAACCACAAGTAACCACTGCCGGAAAGCGAACTGAAATCCGAAGTCCACCCTGCAGGATTGGCAGAGTACTTATCCAGCGGCGGAGCTGACAAATAAGAATCACCGTAAGCCCAAATAGTCGTATAACCCACTTGAGAATTAGAGTAAACCTGAACGTCACCCCACTCGGAAATCTGACCCGTATCGCCGTCGATAATACCGCTACAAACATACCAACCGTTAGTGGAAGTCGGATAGCGCTGCCAACTCGAACCCGACCCCGACGGGAAAGAACTAGGATCGGTACTCGTAGGCTTAGACGGAGTGGATAAACCACCATAGCAGTAAACCCGGAAGACCTCATCCGGATTGCCCGCATTGAACTTCTCGTAATTAGTGGTAGACGCGCCTTTTGCATTAATGCCCTGCATGCTAAACATGTAGTCGCCGTTAAAAACAGCAGACCCAATCAAAGCATTAGCAATGATACCAAGCTTCGTAATGATAGCATCAAACGCCTCAATAAGAACCCAGTCCTCACTCGTAGACGGAGTGTTAGATCCCGCAGGCTGAATAGAACCCTGCCAGTTACCTATAGTGTTTAAAACATAGTAAGCAGCCGGACTAGACGAGGTGTCGTACACATAAGGCGCTATCTTATCCGTGCAGGTATAAACAACATCCGGAGAATACAAACCCGCAGGATAAACAATCTGACCCGCACGGCCCGGCGTGCCAATACCATCAACACCATTAACTCCCGAAAGACGTGCAGGAGTAGACCAACCATCCATAACCGTACCATCCGACTCGCCCGGAACGTAATCCGTCAACCGAGCCTGAACAAACCAAATGTAAATGTTCGTCTCATCACCCGAAGACGGCGTAGGCGGCGTGAGAGACCAGCCCTCCGGATTGCGAACATTACCAACCGGAGCGGCAGCAAGGGAAGCAGTAGCTGACCCTAAACTATAACGAATCTCAATACTAACCCCCGGAACCCCTGACGGACCCATAGCGCCCGGATTACCCGTCTCACCAATAGGACCCTGCTGACCCTGAGGACCCGGAACAGTGATGCAGCAAGGAGTACTCCACGGCTGGTACATAGAAGTACCCGTAGACTCAATGATACCCGAAGACATCCAGAGGTACTCATCATCCCCAAGCGGCATCAACGAAGACTGATCCGTAGTCCAACCCGGAGGATTCACAGCACTCGTATCCAAAGCAGGAGCCTCCGACCAGCTATTCGTCTTCTTGAAGATAAGACGTGACTCTCGGCCATTCTGAGCAGTACCGTCCTTACCATTCAAAGGCAAAACAGAACCCCACTCATCAACCTTACCCGTGGACCCCAGAACAACACCAAGACACTGCCACCAAGTGCCATCCGACGAATCCGGAATCGTCATCCACGGAGTAGTCGAAGGACTGTAATCATCTGGATCAAGAGACACAGGAGCACTCGGCAGCGAGGAACTCTTAGCATAAACCGTGAAAGTATAATTAGGCGGCGTAGGAGAGGTGCCCGGCTCACCCTTCGTACCCGTCATACAGAACGGACCCTGCCACTCGCCGACAAGCGACCCGGAACCCGTAAACTCTGCAGTAATCATCCAGACGGCCTCACCAAGCTCAGGAGTATCTACAGAAACAGCCCACAAAGAACCCGGATTGGCATTCGTGCGGTTAACACTAGGCGTGTCATCCGGACTACTCGTAATCTGATAACGAGAAGTAATCGTATGACCATCCGTACCATCAGTACCGTTAGTACCATTAGTGCCATCCTGACCCGTCAAACGAACAGGAGTAGACCAGTTACCTTCCAACTTACCCTCGTGGAATTTTCCAATAATCATCCACAAATACCAACCCTTATTCGTAGTAGGAACAATGTCGCCCCAAGCCTCACCCGGATCGGTACTCGTCGAATTTACAGCAGGAGCATTATTCGGGTCCTGATTGACAGCATATTTGAAGTTGTAATAATCCGAAGCAACACCATCCTCACCCGTAGCCTGAATAGGCGTAGACCAGCCCTTAACAAGACCGTCAGCGCCATTAACCAAGCCAACCGTCATCCACCACTTACCCGTAGAATCAGGAGCCTCCAACCAACCCGACGGATTCTGAGACTGAGACGTAGGAGCCGACGGCGCCGTGTCGCTCTTCTTAAAACGGTTGATCTGATAATCCGGAACACCGCCCGTAAGGCAGAAAGGCGTAGACCAATTAGTCATCAAGGCATCCGTCTCCGACGAAATCTTAGCATTGATAGTCCATACGGCCTTCAAGTCACCAGCATCAAACTGACTGCCGACAACCCACCCCTCCGGATCACGAAGTGCAGGATTGGCTAACGCAGGAGCCTCCGTATAGCTATTATTGGCAGCATAGCGTGTCTCAATGAAAGGACCCGCAGGTCCCATATCCGCGGTAATAGGCTGAGGAAGACCCCAACCACCATATGTCGTATTCGTGGAACCAGAAACCTTAGAACTCGAAATCCACCACTTACCGTCACTATCCGGAAGCACGGACCAACCCGCAGGAAGCGGACTCGAACTCTGCGGCGTAGCAGGCTGATCATCGCTCTTCTTGAAGGCAAAGGATGTGTAGTCACCCGGAGCACCCGGCTCACCACTACCGCCGCCGCGACCGCCCGAACCTCCAGACCCACCGACGTAGGCCATAAGCTGACGCAACGTCATGCGAACAGCATAAGGCGATCCCGTAGAGTCATGAGCATAACCAACGACAAAAGACGTGTCCAGATTGACATTCTGACCCGTAGACGATATGAGAATAGGAAGATCATTCAACGGCGTAACCGTCTGCGTAGGAACATCCCCAGAAGCCTTCGGCGTAGGCGACGTCTCCAAAGCAAGACGAGCCGTCTTGAGCGATTTCTTTGCCATAGTAACCCTGATAAATATTTATAGGATATATAATTGCACAAAACCGCCGAGGTCACTCTAGCCTCGGCGGAAACTCCAAACGAAGTGAAGAAGGACGCAGGTCACTCAAAAGAAAGTGAAGGTGCTAAGCAAAAATGGAAAAACAGGACCTGCGTCATACGCGCTCACATCTCACGACGGAAGGCGCGTAACCATATGATGACAAACACTGCACTAAACACTTTGAAAATGCAGTGCAGCTACATATACGTAAGCAAAAACCTCCGCAGCAAGAACACACAAAGCTACGGAGGCATGAAAAAATTCTACAAAACAATCTGCAAAATGGAGACTCATGCTATCTCAGCAGAAGAACCCCACACGAAATGATGGAAAACTAACCAGACCAACTGCGGAAAACCGCAGAAAGCCTTGCTTACATATACGTACAAGAAAGGGGACTCGCGTCATCACTGCGTAAGCCCCCAAGAAGAAAAGAAAAAACCTCCGTCAACAACAGACCATCTCAATTGGCCATTGGGATATATAACTACCACTAACCCCGCGGCAAGGACCGCAAATACGTAGCCGTATAGACGCAGTCCGAAGCGGCCTTGTCGTGACGAAGACGAATCAAAGTAGGATCAATCAAATGGAAGTTGTTATCCAAAGCACGGGCCTGAACCTCAACGACCTTATCCATAAAGTCAGGATTCAATCGTGGAACACCACTATCCAGAATCGTAGCCTGCAGTGAAAGATCACCACTAATAGGCAGGAAGCCCAGAACCTGACGATGCTGATAACCATCCTCATTCTCACAGATGATGCTAAGCTCAAGGCGGAGAATAGAAGACGCGGCGCCCGAACCGCCCGTAATGAAAGCGTCGAACGTATCGTCCATAATCCGCTTAGCAGGGCCGCCGACACGGTTCTTAATCTTAACCATGACATTAGAATCACGGGACCCTGTAATGTCGTAGAAGGCATCTCCGTTATGAAGCACAACACCCTCGCCGCCTCGGTTAAGAATAGAGTCCAAGAACGAGACCTTCTCGAACTTGCCACCAAAGCAGCGGTTAACCTCGAAGGCATTTAAGCCCGCGGAACGAAGATGAGAAACGACCTGCGTATACACATCCCACCCCGCACGCAAGGGCTGCTTGAGGTAGTTGACCTTCTCGTAGAAAATAGGACAAATAACCATAAGCGAGAACATATGACGCTGGTACTTAGCGTAAAACTGAGACTGGATACCCAAAGCCTGATTCTCCGGAAGACTAAGAACGTACTCCACAACACCCGTAGAAGTAGAAGCCAAATTCTCAGCACCCTCGAACAAAGTCTTGAAGTCATCCATAGAGTGAGGATAGCAAATCTCAACATCCACAGCCGTAACCCCCTGACCGAAGTTGTGCTGCTGCCAAAGCTTAGGACCCCAATCTATAAGACCACAGTCGTCCGACAAGAACCGAGAGTAAAGACTGAACCGTGAACCACGCCCCGGTGCCGCGTAACTCAAGAGCAAAGCCCGGACACCTCGTATCTTCTCCGTAGCAAGCCACGACGAAGACTCCAGAATCTCCGTCTGGCGATCATCCGGAAGGCTACTCAAGGTACCACAAAGGCACATGTCCATACCAAGCCGGAACTTATCCGACGGATGGAGCATAGAGCACAAGTCCTGCAGTGAGCCTACCTGAGAGCAAGTACCCTTCGTAATAGGATGACCCAGAGAATGCATCGCAGACTCCAAAGCCGTAAGCCACTTCAAAGCCCGAACGTAATCCCGGATCACAACCGAACCGCCTCGACCCGTAGGCGTCAAAAGACTACTGAGCAGCCGAGGCTGGTAGAACTCCTGCTTTGCGGACCACAAACTTACATAATCTGCTTTTACCATATGAAAAGATTTTGCAATTATTTTTCTATATCACTTGACATATGTAAAGAAAATCGACTTTTCTTTACATATGCGCGCATATCCTACTTGACTTCCTCGACCCGACACCCCAGAAGCTGACGCATAGGAGCACCTCTACGAGAATTAGACGAAATGAATTTATACCACAGCTCCCACGCACCTGTAGACCTGTGAAGCACTAAATGAGTAGCATTAATGGAAACAACATCACCATTAGAGGACTTAATAGCACAACCCCCAGAATACGGATTTACGAAGTAATAAACGTCGCTATGAGGATCATCCGACGCAACCTGCGTGCGTGTAATCGATAAGTGAGCCGGGAACGGCAAGAGAGACGTATGGTAACAATCCAAAATCATCGCTCTCGACCATTAAGGGAAAGAATAGCAACTGCTGAGAACAGCATGGAAAGACCTCCTAAGACAATAGCTGCGCACGCTCCAAAGAGCACAACAAGACCCACAACCGTTAAGAACTCAACAGAGCTAAGTTCTGTGCAATACGATATAAGGGCTGCCGTCATCCCCAAGCCGCCGAGAAACAACGTAAAACCCGGCACCACGGCCAGAAACAAACAGATTTTCTGCATCATCGTTACTTATTCTTTTTAGACCGACGCTCATGCTGGCGCATAGCGGCCTCGCTCGTGGCATCCATAGCCTCCTTAACCGCTGCCTCGATATTGCCTGCCTCACGAGTATCGTCAAACGAAACCTCGAACCGCGGCCACCGACCCGTATTCAAATATTTATATTTAGACCACTTAGGAGCCGAATGAAAGGTAGCATCCGGGAAACCCACGACATCACGAACCGTAGAATCCAAGATCACATGAACCTTATGCTTCTTAGCCATAGAAGTAATCTTATTAAGAATCTGAGAAACACCATGCAACTCAGCATCCGTCAAGACCGCAACCGGAGTAAGCCAAATCCGAACAAAGTCAATAAAAGGAACAATGCTCTTGAATACCTCCTCCGACTTAGCTACATCGTAATCCGAAGCATACGGATCATCAGAATTCACGGAAACGCATGGAGTAAACAACGCCCAAGTCTTGAACCTGTACTTATGAAGCGAAGCAAGACCCTCCGTCACAACCTCAAGAGAGGATACCTTGCCCGAATAAAAAGGACGACCAATATCAGCGCCAAATGCCACTAAGCCCTTGTCGATGCCAAGCATGGCAGCGTAACCCGGGTAATCCTTAGCCCACTCCCAATATGTCGTACAGAAGTTAACCGGAACCCCCATAGCCTGACAAGACGATAATGCCTGACCCGATAATGAATTAACCGCCGGATGCATCGGATCAGCACCACGAAAAAAGAATAAACCTCCCTCCTCCTTGATGGCCTTCGCATTCGCAGTCATCTCCTTATTGAAAACCCTAAGCGCATCCGACTCATCCTTGAAACACGACAACAACGAAGGCTCCAGCTCCGACGCAGTCCCGCTACTTCGGTAATTGTAAAATCTGCAAACCCACGAAGCACCTACAGTCAAATCTTCACTATCAATCTGCTGAATAGCATCCCCAATAAAACCCATATAATCAAAAACTAAGCATTATCAATATAACGCGGTATTGACTCCCACGATGAAACAAAGCCTGCGCATCTACTATCAGCACAGCAAGAAGCATACATGAACTCCGGGACGAAGTAGCGACCACGAAAGGCATCCGAGTACCAGCGATCACCTCGGCGGGTCATAAGCGAATGGCTCCTACGACCTACAACGTTATCGCGCACAACACTATACGTAGCCACCACCAATGCTCCTTCTGCCGGAAGCGACGCACGCGGTGTATTCATATTCCGAGGGTTGATACACCAGTCCTCCGAGTCAAGAAGATCAAGTGAATACCCTACAGAAGTACTGAAAAGCATCTCGAACATAGACCGAAACCAAGCCATAACTACTCCTCCTCATCTGGTAATGGATGACCCGGACACTCACCCGTGATATAATCGAAATCCGGACACTCCGACGACGGACACAAAGGAACGTAATTCCAGCCATTCAGCATACACTGACGAATATACTCGCGGGCCTCCGAATCCGACAAAGGACGGCCCGTATCATCCGTAAAAAGACCCGTCATGCGGCGCCGCCGAAAGTGCTCCAAGCACCCCGCAAGGTGCATAGCCATATGATGTCTCATTCTCATACGCCATAGGGATCAACTCCAAAGACAATGTAAACGAAGAAGGTATACATAACCCACCAGAAGATAACATACTTCCAACGAAGAATAAGACAGGTGAAGAACATCATAAGACTAGAAGTCGAAACCTGCTTAATGAAACTTACGTAGAAGCTCTTATTCAGGAAGACGAAAACCAAGTAGACAACAGCCCCGCCAATAGCACCCCAGATAGCATAAGGCATAGAAAGAAACGGCTCCTTGAAGTAAGTACCGGGACGAGTTACGCAGAAAACCGTGAAAATGGAAGCATACAAGAACACAAGAAAACTTGCAAGCTCAATAGCAAAACCTACTGCGTATAAAATAAGCTTGGTTAATGTTTCGAAAACGCGCATAGCTCAAATCCATATTAAATTATCTGTAGAACTATTTCTACACTACAAAGATAGAAAAGTTAATTTAATAATCCAAATCTAAGGGGGGGGGACAAATTCCAACATCGCGCAAAATAAATACGACAACTGCGCCCATGACAATAATGAACCATACGACTATGATAAAGCCGACAAGAAAAGACCATACGTGTCGCAACAAGGCACGCAGTAGTGGAACCCAACGAATCACAACTCCCGAAAGTGTTAAGTTAGCTTAAGAGAAGGAAAAGACCATACACCAGCACAAAGCATACAACAATCTCCAGAAACAACTGGCCGCCGTAGGCGAACCACTTGCGATAATCATCCTGCTTTTTCATAAGCACAAAATATAAAATCAGCAACTTGATGAGAAGTAACGACCAAGCCTGTTAGAAACTACGAAAGCCTGAAACTCCGGAGAATCCTCCGTGCTATCCGGAACCTCGAACGTAAAGTCAAAAAACGCCCGAATGTCGGCCTCTAAAGACGAACGCATCTTAATATACGAAACAAGCATCCGACGCGCCGTAGCGGCATCCTGCTCCCGGATAACGGCCATTTGTTCGTGACACCGAGCAGCAGCGCGCGGATCATGCCATATCTCCGCCGAGGAATCATCAAGGAAACCGTCCTGCGAGCACAGCAGCCCGAACTTAACAAGCGTGCTATCACCACACGCCTCCAGAGACTCATCAACGGATACTTTGCGGCCCGCAGCGTCGTAGCCCTTAACACCCCCACGGATGCCGTCAAGAAGACGATTCTTAACGCAACCCCGGACGTAAGTCTCAAAGCTTACATGAGTGCTATTGGCATAGCGATCAATAAGCGTCTGGTAAGGAATGCCCTCCTGAAGTGCCTTCATATAGTCACCGTCGAAGTAGTACTTCTTACCCTTATATCGACACTTAGGCGTCATATAACCGTAGTAGAACATATGGACCAAGTCCATCCAGTCACCATCGAACGTAGGCCAGAAACGATGCAGGTCCATACGAACACTCTCGCGGACAAGATCGAAAAGGCGCGCACGAAGGTCCTCTAGCGTAATGTCGTAACTGCCGACACCGCGACGACCTAAACAATGAACCCAGATGTCTGTTGATGATAATCCCGAGCCGATAAGCTCAACCTCCGTAGAACCACGAAGAAACGTGCGAACAAAATTAGTAGCCATTTTAAGTGTGTTTTTCCTTCTGCTGGCGCTCAAGCACCAACGTCACAAAACTACAAAATCATATTCAAACTCGCAAGTAAAATGTCAATAAATTAAAAAAAAACGCCCGGCAAAGCCGGACGCCCTCTTCTTATTAATTTAAAATCATGCCGGAAAAACACACTGAATAAACGTACTGCAACTACGACACCTTGCCGGAACCCTTAATCGGGATGACAATAGAATCTGGAGACGGCGCAGGAGAAAGAGACCCAACAGTAGACTCCAGATGAGACATAAGCTGTGCTATATCCGAAAAACCGAAGTCGGTAATGCTACCCGAGCAACCCCAAGCACCCGACTGGACCTCCATGCAGGAAGACGTAGGAAACCCTAGCACAGCATTAATATCACCCTCCTCCATGACCAAAACACGGCGCGTAAGGAACCCGAAGGAACTAAGACTCCAATAAAGCTCCGAAAGAAAAGAGCAGAGCATGACCTTCAGCAAAGCACTGAACATAGGAACACGGGAAGCGGCAAAGCCAGAAGCATCCTGTGTGACTGCAACAACACCCGTCTCGACAACGCTCATGAAAGCCATGATGAAACTACTAAGCAGACTAGCAACACGACGAAGTACACGCTCACCGTCCCACGGCAACGTCATCTCATAAGCATAGGGATTATTAGGAACCGACTTGAAAACAGCACCATTTAAAGTACTACACAGAACGGAAAGAATCTCACGCTCCCAAGCATGATCGACAACGCCTATGGAAGTATGAACCTCCGAGTCGAAAAGACCGCGAAGCAGCTCGTGATGGAACCACATAGCAACGTAGCGAGCAAAGCGATCATAATCGCAGGACAAATCACTAGAGACGATAGAATCCCTCAACTCCGTCCAAGTAGTATTATCAAAGAACTCTACCTTACGTGGAGCAGAAGCAGACGAGCCGAAAAGGTTCATAGTCAGTAACTTAGCAGCCAACCCCTCCTGAAAAGCCGCCGGGCTATCAGACGAATCCTGAAGACTATCAAAGACACAGCAGAAGTCCTTAGCAACATACATGAGAAGCCAGACCGTATCTCCATCCGGAAGCGAAACAGAATAACCGACAGTGTTGGCAGCAGGAAAGAAAAGCATGCCGTCACGCACCGTACACTCATGCGGCGCCGACTCCAAGAACCCCGAAGACTTACCCCACTCGAAGACAGACTTAAACTTCGTATCACTGAAATCAACCTGATCCGGCTCCAATGTGGCAAAGATAGCAGTAGGACCGCTCAGCGGATCAACCACCAGACCATCATGGCCCAAACCCGTGCTTTTAAGCATAGAAGTCGAACAAAACAGGCGTCAACGAATTGGACCACTTACCCTGACCCGCCTGCAGACAAGGCTTCAGAGCAGCATAGAACATCGTACCCAGCTCAAGGCAATAGTCGTTCTTAAACTTACGGTACTGATGAATATCATCATAGTAGAACTTACTAAGACGACGCAGGATCTGCTCGTAAGCCATACGAAGGAATCGATGGATATAGTAAACCTCCTCCGGGAAGCTACCATCAGCGAAAGCAAGCTCATCCTTGCCATACATCAAAGGAGCTAGCATCTGCAGAAAACTAACCTCCGCAGGGAAGCTATACTTCTCCGTGAAGACCGGACGCCGCTGCGTAGGAAGCAAGCCGAAGACATTAACCATAGAAGCGCACTCCAAATATTGAGCAACAACCGGAACCGCAGCCTCAGCAAAGCCCTTACGAAGACCAACATCCTTCGCAGTAGACTCTGCAGCGCTCAAAGCCCGCTGAAGCACACCAGCGTAGTGTTTCTCTAAATAAGCGAAGCGGGATTTATAATCACCCCCACAAAGCCAAGAACGAAGCGTATTAAGCCACGCTGTAACCGCAGGATCACTCTGGCGAACCTCGATCAAGAAACGACCACGGTTGGCAGCAACAAGAACTCGCCAGAAAGACCCATCCGGAGTAGCATCGAAGCGACGCGCCCACATCGAATTGTTACCCGCGAAGGCAAAGTCGTCCATATGAAGACCCGAAATGGGAGAGCCTTCCTCGGAACCATTACCATTCTCGTCCGCCCACATGATAACGTCAACCATGCTACGAACAACCTCCTCACGCGGCGTGTCAATATCCCAGCGCCTATAAATGTCACAGTTAAAATCTTCCATGTATAATCACCATTAACTATCTATCATCCTCATTAGAACTTGAACTTAAAGCCTTGCCGCGACGACCACGATGATAACCTCGGTGCAAAGACTGCTCCTGATAAGCCGCACAACGGAGGGCCGTCTCTGCAATGTACAAGCTAAGCTCCTCCGCGGTCATGAAAAACGTATATCTATCTGAACGGCAATAATCCGGCCCCGACGGCTCAACAACACGTGGCGGATTAACTAACGCACTACCCATACAGCACAGCTAAAAGTTGAAGCCAACATTCAATGTCCAACCATAATTATCACCTATACGTATGCCACTAACTCCGACCTTATACTTCTCACGAAAGTCACCACCTAACATAAGCTGCTGCGTGCCAAATCGGAAGTCTGTACCAACCATAGCCCACGGCTGAAAGAAACGAGTCGTACGGACCTCACGAACGTTCTCAACATAACGGTACATGGGAACAATCATAGACGAAGCATCCACAAGCTGATTCCGTGTAACCTTACAGGAAACCTTGAAAGTACCACAAGAATCCGAACTGAAATCCAAAAGGTAATCCCGTGTAGCAAAATAGTCCTCCACAACAGAAGCAGAATCTATAGGAGACGTAGGAGCCGGAAAATAAACCGTATCGACCTTGCCCGGATGCCAACGGTCAACATACACCGGAACCGGAAATCTAATGCTATCCCTAATAGTATCCCCCGGAACCAACTTCTCAACAACACGCTCCGTGACCGAGACAGACTTGTAACCCAAGTAGTATCCACCGCCGAAGATCAAACCCAAAAGAAGCAGAATAGCTACAACCTGCCAGAAAGTCTTACTCACCATTGCCCGAATTTAAACCTGAACTATTAATAGCAGCAAGCTGTGTCTCCAAGTCCAGAACCTTGCGGCGAAGGGAAACAGCGCGAAGCGCAGCAAGCCGACAGAACTCCAACCGCTGCTCCAAGAACAAAGGACGAACATTCGAAGACGAAACCCGCCCAATAGGAGCATCCTTAATAGCACCCTTCTCCCAATGACCAACGCCACGCATAGGCGCAGCACAAAAAGTCAAGGCATCCGAGTCGTCCTCGTATGTAATAAACCCAGAAATGACCGGAATGTCATCCAAAGATGCCATGTAGGTATAACACCGAGAATAGATAGAAGCCGGAATCACATAGTAGAAATATTTGATGAACTCCGATGACTGACCACGATGCTTCTTGAAGTCAGCAACAAAGTCTGCATACGACCTCTTGATCTCAAGCGCCGTAAGGTAACCCGCCGAAGACATGACAAGCATATCGCACTCATGACACAGTGGAAAGACATTACTGACCCCAACAATGTTGAAGCCAATAATATGCTTCCGGAAGTTAAAAGACGGATGATTGCATAGCAACCACTCTATACGATGGACAGACGAAGTAGTATCAAGCATTAGATCCTCAAAGTTAAAAACGGCAGGAAGCACGCCTCAACGCTCCCCGCCGTCGCCCAAAAATATGAAACAGCGCCTCGTTGTTACCAAAGGCACACTACCTAAACGTATACTAGTCAGTGAACGCAATGATACAGTAGTCATCACTATCGTAGCCCATAGAAGACCGAACGTCGCCATGAACCCACGAAACTCCCTCCTCAAGGCGAAGCTGGCACGGAAGCGAACTCTTGTTCTCCTTGAGGAGAGCACGAACATCCTCCGCATCCATATCCTTAACCGTCATGTCAACCGCCTTGCCGAGAATGTGGGCAGAAACATAAGAGTACGTCTTAGATGCAACAAGATCGCACTTGTTACAACGAAGACCACGCTGCGAATAACTACCCCCAGAATGATAGTTATTTACCGTGATAGGCTTATCCGTAAGCAGACGGACCCACAGCAGAAAACGAAGCAAATCGGTATCCAAGAACTGCCACGCATTCTCACCAAACCGATTATAAACATGAGAACATACAAGCTCCTGAATCTTAAAGAAGGACTTCAACTCACGCAGCACAGACTGACGCGACGAAGACCGAATAGCATCCAACTCCATACCCTAGATATAAATATGAAACAACTTAGCAAGAACCCAACGCGGCGAAAACCACTTGCGATGGGAAACATACCAACGCGAAAACTTAGACTGTGAATTCAAATGCGTCCCATAATAGCCTTTCAAAAAGTCGTAGTAAACATGAGCCATGTACTCACGACGAAGACGACGATACATAGAATGAGCAATAGACCGAGGATAACGACGGCTCTGCGTCACATTAGGCGTCTTACTATCGTAAGGCGTCCAGCGGACCTCCGACAACGACTTGGATAAGTCCACAACCTCAACATAAAGCTCAAGCTCGGCCTCAATAGCGCTATACCAGTAGGTGTTCATAGAAAGAAAAGTTAAACACGTGTCATAAAACAAGCATCCTCCGGAGTGCCGTAGGTACCATAAGCGGCATTAAAGCTAAAGCTCTTGAAAGCAGCAGCGTTAGCCCCGCTAATCTCAAGACGGAAAACACCGCTCTGACCCCAGTTGTAAACAACACCTTCATCCCAACCAAAAGAAAGACTATTAGCCATCTTAGAGTAACTGCCGCACGGAATGGAAAAGTAAAAGTAAGACGAATCTGGACCCGAAGCCGATGTCGTCACCCCGCAGTCCGAATTTAAAGAAGGACCCGACGGCACAGTCCAGTCTAAATACAACTGACCTACAGGAAGCGAACTCGACGAAGTCCACTCCGACTTATTAACCTTGAAGTACAAAGTCCCCGAATCCGCAAAGCCGCGACCCACATAAGCCACAGCACAAGTAGTCGTACCTCCCGTAGGAATAAACTTCATGTCCAAACCTGCAAGTCCCGAATCCCGATAGTAAATAGCTCCTCCTAAATCATTGGGGGTGGCAAAGGAAACATAATACCCGGAGGCATTAGACCCCAAAGTGTAGAACCCAGACGCATAAGGCTGCTGCGTAACCGTAATATCCGAGGGCGGCGTAACCCGTGTACGACCACTATTAGCGGCACCAGAGGTATACTCCTCCCTGTATGTGGCAACGATACCTGCGTAAACTGGCTCGTCAAGATAATACAAAGACAATGGAGCGGCGGCAATAGACGTGTAAACCAACTCCGACTTCTCATTAGCAGGCAACTCAAAGACACGACTCGACAAAGTACCGACGGCCTGATCGTTATAGTAGACACGAATTGAAACAGAGCCACTCGTAGACGGACGAAGCTCCGAACCCACATAAGTAGTAGAGAAAGAATAGGTCAACTTACTATTGACAACAGAAGCACTGCTGTCCTCAAGATAAGAAGACCACTCCGAAGACCCCGCGAACTCAACACGTAAGCGCGAAGCACTAAGCGACGACAAGGGGACATGATCCTCACGACCCGACGAATACAAAGCTATCAAGTAAGCGTCATCGAAAGTCTGCGTGATAGTCTCGGCAGCAGTAATAGGAATATTAATAGCACCAACACCCGTATAAGGAGCATCCAGAACCTCAACATTCCCAGACTCAGACGTAACAGAGATCGTAGTGCAACCCAAGCCCGTATAGGACACTACAGAGTCTGCCTGCTGGGAAACCGAAACCGTGGCCTGCAGTAAGCCAAACCTAGCGTACAAAGTAGCCGTATTACCCGGAGTACTCGAATTCCATGACTGCACAGTAAGGAACTCAACCCACATGCGCTTGGGATTATCCGGATCAATACCAGAGTTATAGTAAGTATAAAGACTCTCATCCTTAGACCCACCCGAAACAGAACCCCCAGCAGCAATAGAAGACGCAGACGTCACAAAGTAAACACGGAACGGAGACCCAGCAGCCGTAGGAGCAATAACCTCCGCAGACTCCGCGTAAAACGAAGCGTAAGACTGAGACAAGTAAACCGTAACCTGCTTCGTAGGGTCCATATCCAAAGTAAAGTCCAACTCCATCCGGCGGGAACGCGACGTGAAATTCTCAGGAACAGAAATCACAACGTCACTAATACTCCCAACACCCGAAGACGGAGTAACAGTAACACTCTGACCACTACCATCCTCCCACGGATAGGAACCCGCAGCATAAGTCACAACATCCGAATCCGAAGACAACCCCGACACCGGAAAAGAACCGCCCTCCGACGGAACATCCAGCATCGAAACTGAAGCAGAACCCGGAACAACCGGAGTCAAGCCTTTTATTTTTTGCCTACTCATAAATCATATAGAACGGATTAGACAAGCTAGAACCAACCCCATCGTGCTGGATTAACTTCCACGGATAGTTACTGCCCCCACCCGAAAAGAAACCATGATCCTGACCAACCAGACGAAAGTTGAAGCCTATAGCGTCCCCATACTGCACAGGGCGAGAGCCAAGCTGCGTAGAAGACAACGCCTGAATCAACAACGACGTAGGACCTCCCGGAATAGAAACCCAGTAATTATCCGAACCCGGCTGGACGCCCAAAAAAAGGGGCTGAAGATAAACGTAATCCATAGTCACAGAGTCATCCGAGGAAATTAACTTATAATAAACGTCCAACTGTGTAGACGTAGGAACATCCGACGGCCAGCGACCAAAAACAAAGTAAACCGAGTAAGGAACCGTACTCGAAAACAACCCCGCAGCACGTGTCAAGTTACGAGCGGAACCCGAAATAGCAGCACCCCCCGGAGCAATCGCCGTAAGACCTGACTCGTAATAACGAGGGCCTATGAACGGTGTCCGATCCGGATTCCATACGTCCCACTGCGAATAAGGAACAGAAGCACCTGCAGAGCGGAACGTAGTATAACCATCCTTCTGCATGTCGGAACTCAAAGACACAGCGCCACCCTTAGACGGGTCCATAGCAACAAGAGCGTCGCGGGTCAAAACCGTACCCGAAGTATAGGTTACCGTCTCAGGACGGTAGAACTCGAAATACTGAGGATTGCCACCATCATTGCTAGTGGTAGTAGCCTCCGCGGATAACTCCGAAGCGATAACCCCCGCCTGCGAGTAACGAAGACGGTAAGCTAAAGCCCCATAGGTAGAAACAGGACGATTAGCACTTCGCGTAAACTCAAAGGACCGAAGTGTGCCAAGCAACTTGTCATCCAAAGAAACGGCTACAACAACGTAGCCCGAAACCGACGGAGCTGCATTGGAAGTCAAGTCCAAAGAGTTCCATGTAGTATGGATATCATCACCAACCAAAGATACAGACGTCGTAGGCGACTGGAAGTCCGTAAAAGGACCATAAGCCGAAAGGGTAATACGAGAAGCAAAGCTAGAAATAGGAACAAGCTTCTCACCGTCGCCCCACTGCTCGACAATAGAGACAGAATTAAAAACATAGCTACACGTGCTACCCTCCGAAATAGAAACCGGAACCTCAACAGGACTCGATGTGCTCTGCTGATCAAAGCTGAAGCTAGAAGACGTATAGGAATTGACCGAAGACGAAACACCCACATACTCCCGGAACGTACTCGGAGCCTGACGAACGTACGTCACAGCAGAAAGCGTAACCTTACCCCCAACACCATGAACACTCGCCGTAATAACAGCAGCATTACCCGTAGTCGTAGTCGAAGACCACGACTTAACCGCCGTAACCGTAACCGTCACAACACGACCACCCTGACGACGGTTAGAAACAGTATACAAAGACGTATCCGAACTCTCAATCGTAATGATACCTAGGGACGAAACCGTAGAGGTGAACGAAAGATCAACAGAAGACCCCGCCTCTGCAGGAAGCGTGTAGGAAGCAACGTCCGCACTAAGGTAAGCGGAATCCTGAGTGACCTTAACACGTGTCCGATAAACGGAAGACGAACCGCCAGCACAGAGGTCGATAAGCATAGACCGACGCTTACCCGAAAGATTCTCGTCCGACCAGAAATCAGCAGTAGAAACAGGACCCGTATTAGAGTCTGCACCCATACGAACATACTGACCGCTGTCATCCTCCCACGGAAAATCAGCGGTGTAACTATGAGATGCAGCTAACGAAATACCACCGTCAGACGGAATACTTACAACCCTAACCGAAGACATCGAATGCAATTTATAGGATATATAATTGCATCAATGCCGCCGGAGGCAACGTCTAACGCTGAAGGGAAGGGGAAAACCGAGGGGAATTAAGCTCGGCATCAATCAAAGCCTTCGTATCGCGTAAAGAGTGTGAATGAGCGAAGCCACACCCATCATGATCAACTGCTTCCCAGCACACACAACCCTCCGGCTCATAATAGCCGACGGAATACACATGGAAACCACGGTACAAGTAATGACCTGCACGAATCTTTTGAGCTTTATGAGTCACCATAACCAACGGAATTTATTTGCACAAATATAAAAAGATTAATCTATAAATGAAAGAAAAAAAAGTAAAATAAAAAGTCGGGACTGGAAAACCAATCCCGACCCGATAGCGTAAGTGTCTGAAAATCACTACGATATGACCCAGTCCGTATTAGAAATTACGGAGAACTGCGCCTGATTACCAGAACCGCCCGCAGCGGGAATGGTAATCGTAGCCGTCGTAGTGTCCTCCTCGTTGACATACAGGTAAGCATCACCTGCATTCTGAGTGACAACGCAAGAATGGTACTGACCCGCACCCGCAGAAGTACCGCCCGCATCCGTAACCGTAACCGTAGCCGTCTTAGACACGATAGTAGTATTCGGAGCAACCGTAAACTCAATCGAGAAACTAAAAGCAGCAGTAGCACCGGGGTCACCCGCAATAACAGCACCGTTAGCCGTGGCAACACCAGAAGCCTTGTAGTTGCTCGGAAGCGTAAGCTTCAAAGAACCGCCCTCCGTAACCGCAAACGTAAGCTTAGTAGAGTTAGACTTACCCGTAATGGTAAGAGCACCGCCCTCCTTACCAATAGAAGCGGTGTTAGAATCAAAAGTACAGAACTCAGCAGTAGGAGTCTGATTCGTAGTCACCTTACAAGCCGCAGGACCCGTAGCGGTAACCGTCAAGGTGTAGGTACGAACAACACGACCAGTATGCTCAGTACCCGTGACGTTAATGTTCTCGTCACCATTACCCGAAAGCTGTGATAGCGTTAGCCAAGAAGGTATTGCCATAATGCAAAAAAAAAAAGGAATACTAAATAATTACCCAGTCCGTATTGCTAGTAATCTTAAAACTGCCGGAACTCCCCGCAGCCGACGCAAGCCATACAACATCCGGAGAAACCTCCAGACAAGGACCCTTCCGCTCCCAGACAATCTGACCGTTAAGCCAACAGCGCAATGCTTCCTCCGCGTTGAAAACAACACTCAACGCCGTGAGCAAAACCCACACATTATTATCCGAACGAACAACAGAAGGCGTCATGACCCAGCAACAAAAACCAATCAACAATCAATCGCCACTCTCCGTGACAAAATCCGTAGAACCCCAATCCGAGTCCAGAACCGCAGGCGACGTGGAAACAGCCTTAACAGCAAACGTGTAACGGAAACCCGGAGTCAAACCATCCAAAGTAACAGGAGGCATAACCTCCGAAACCAAAGGACCGTTATTAAGCCTGTATGTGTAACTATCGCCACCACGGGCAGCAGACCACGAAACAACGGCAGAAGTAGAACTCAAATTAGACACTACAGGAACCGGAGCAGACAGAATGCTTGCTGCAGGAGTCAAGACGTTGACACTCGATGCCTCCGAGTCACTCGACTTAACACCATCACCAAGAGCCGTGACCGTGAAAACATAAGAACGGCTAGGCTTCAAATTCGTGACCATGTAAGGCGAAGACACAATGGCCGAAATGTCCGTGCCCTCAATCGCAAACCTATAACCTGCAGCGCCTGCAATGCTAGGCCAGCTAAGGACGCACGACGTCTGAGTAACAGCAGAAACCGAGACATCAGGCTTATCAAGCTTAGGAAGCGACATCTGGACATACAGAACACCATCCTCCTGCATAGGCGGCGTCGAGTAAACAATCTTAATCTCACGGACGTCCTCCGACATGACGGCATTCGTAAGCTCCGTAATAACCAGACGGGCATCCGTAGAAACAACCGTCTGCGTAGAGCGATTGTAAACAAGGCGCAGAAGGCGGATAGCGTTCTCCGAAGCAAAGCCGCCCTTGCCAAAACCCGGGTTATTAAACTGGACAGACAGTATCTCGTAGGTGCCTGCATCCGAGTCCATGCTAACAACCCAATAGTAGGCGCGAGCAGCATCAGTACCCGTACAAATGCCAATACAATCCAGAAGCCAACCCTCACGGAACCAATCGCACAGAACATTGATAACCTTCTCCTTGCGAGTCGTAGGAAGCGGCGGGGTAGGCGGCGCAGGAGGACAACCACAACCCGACGGAGCAGGAGAAGCACCCGTAGAACCACAACCCGAACCAGAAGTAGTCGTAGGCATGTCATAAGTCGAAGTCTGAAGCTGATCATCAGGAATATTAGACGAAGACGATACACACACAATATGAGGTCTATCCGACTCGCTACCCAAACCCTGAATCAACTTCTGAAAATCAGACGCCGACGGATTGCCGCTACTAAAAAGAGCACTAAGATATGTTAGCAACTGCGACCTGTACACAACGAACTATTTTTATTTATCGGATATATAATTGCAACAACAAAAACGGCCCGGAAAAACCGGGCCGGAAAACTAGGACAAACACCTCCAGAAGATGCAGGCAAAAGACGAAAAGAAAAAGGAGGAAACCCACGAAGGGAAACCCACGAAGGAAAACCAGACCAATAGAAAAAAAAAGACGGAGGATAAACCTCCGTCCTAAGCTGCACTAAAGACCATATGTCGGAACGAACGTCTTGCTACTAAGCAAATCCGCCTCCGGATAAGGGAAAAGACCATCGTCATCCGGAACCAAGCGAGCAATGGTATCGGCCGAGCCACACAACGCCGTAAAACGCGCCATACCTGCTAAAGTCGTATCAACATACTGACCCGTAACCCACTGACCCGCATTCAAAACACGAACCGGAGCGTGAAGCAAATAGCGATCACCCGGAACCAACTGCGTAATCGCCGTGGAATACTTAACCGGAACCAACTCAGCCCCAGAACCCTCAGTACGCACAAACTTATATCCTCGATAAGCCATAGAATATCATCATAAACAGTTAGACAATATCATCTACGTAAAAGTCGTCCATTAACCCAAAGATGTAAGGAATAAGATGAATCCAAATCAACCAAGCACCTGTGTCTACGCCCAGAATAAAAGTCTCCGAAGACGACAAATCAAAAAACCGAATCTGATCCGTAGAAATACGAACCACCAAGTCACCATGCTGAACACTCCAATCTGCAGTATTGTCTAATGACGAAACCTTATGCAGCGGCTTAATATCATAGTCTAAAAGAAACGCCGAAATCAGATAAGCAATATCACGAAGATCGTAAGCAGCCAAAGGAATATTAGCAGGCGAAGCATAGAAGCAGAACTCACGAAGCGGACGCAAGGACGCACTGAACCTACGAAGACTCAAATCAACAACCTGCACAGCAAAGCTGCTATCCATAAGGCGTGAACCTCGTGAACCACGCGCAAACCTAATGGCCGACACACACAATAATTCTCTATTCATCACGCTCTACATCTAAGCCCAACAATGACGGCAACAAGTAAATCCAATCATAGTCCAAAGTAAACCACCGAAACAAAACCTTGTCGTTACGGCAAAGCAAAAACACATACCTATTAAGGCTCATAGTATAATCGCCGTATGTAAGCAAAGCACCACTGCAGCCAAGCTTCGTAAGGTGACCGTCCCCACACAAAGCTCTAATCATACGGAGAACCTTGAAAGCCCCAAGCGCATCGCGGAAACCACAAGCACGCCATGCATCAAGCTTACCCTCAATAAGGGAAAGCTTATCGCCGAAAAGACGAAAATTATTGTCAGCATACTCCTGCGGATAGTTAACAGTATCCAAATGCGACTCAGCACAGAAGTTAACATTAGACTGGAAAAAAGCAGAACCCATATTAACCCAAACTCACTTTAAAACGTTCAACACTATCTCCTGAATGCGACGGAGAAACTCCGAAGTGAAATCCGCGCGCCACGCAAACTTCACAAAACGATCCCCACGCATGTTCTTAATGACCCTACGTGTTATACGATCATACGAAATCAACGTGTAGCTAAAGAGCGGCAAGAAAGCCAAAACCGAGTAGTCCGGACCCAGAACATCAAAGATGCGAGCATTACGAGACGTAGTACCACGAACCTCCCGGTACTCAAGACCCAAAGCAGAACTAAGAACGCGCATAATCTCACGATGGTTGACGGAAATAGCCTGCGACTCCAACTTCACAAAGCAGCACACTACACGGCTAGCATCATAATCCGGCGACCGCCAAACATTGCGGACCGAAATTAAGTGATCCTCCAAGATACGGTAAAAGTCATCTACGCTCTTAGTGCGACCAAGTTGATAACCCAGAAAGGCCGAAGCAACTCCCGACATGTAAAGCTCCGGAGAAATCCTCCGGGCACCCTCAAAAGGCTTAGACAACGGTATGCGGCGATAGGAATCCATAGCAAAGACTACTTCGTATAACCCCAAGACCGCAGAACCAAACTAAGACGACGATGCAGCGTGACAACATCATAAGCAGACTTAAGCGTAGGAAGCATAGCACAGACATCGAACAGACGCTCTAATACCGAACCAGACACTAAATCCGAATAGATCCACTCACAACGATAGTTCCCGCACTCTAAGGAAACACGTAGAGAATTGATATCATAAGCGTCTAAGCAGGCGGACAAAACCTCAGAATAAACCCACGGTCTAGTGATAGCCGTCACACGAACCAAAACACGCTCCAGAGAATGCGGCAGAAAGCTACACGCTAAGAAGTCGAAGCAATGAGCACCCGACGCAGCATCCGAACGCAACAGCGGCTTCGAATCCACATACGGACCATAATAAGCTCGGACCAGATTGTGAAAATCTAGAAAAGTAGCTCTCGACTCCATAGCCTAGACTCCTGCATAACGTGCTAAACGAACAATAGACGGAGACGGCTTCGTAGGGCTTATCATGCTCCGCGAAAAGATCGCAACAACTTGCTGGCAATCCTCAAGGCCATATCCCGTCAAGTAACTCGCAGGACGAACTACAATATGCGAATGAGAAGACAGGTCGCCCGACTCACCCGAAACAGGATCATAATAACGATCCCCAACGGCAACGCACTCCTCACAAGGAGTGGAGTACAACAAGACGACACGAGCACAAACTCCTAAAGAACAACTCTGAATACCCGGAAGCGGCAAATAGACATAAGAGCCGACGGAAATCTTACGCTTAGGCATGATACAATCCAAATTAGTTATGCGCGGCACTATTACCACACCACAAAGATAGTAAAGTTAAATTAATAATCCAAATATTCTACAAACAAAAACCTCCGCAAAGAATTCGCGGAGGAACAGACAGAACGCCTATTTTTTATCCCAACAGCCAAAGATTCCCATCTTTAGCATACAGCTATATACAATTTTGCACTTTAATGCGACGCCGGCCACACAACACCAGTTAATCCTCCGTATCGCCTCCACCACGATGGAAACGAGTGTCCGACCCGGTGTGCATAGAACCATTTCGATCCTTAGCATTCTGAGCCTTCAGAAGCTCATTGTCACGATGGCGAGCAATGTCCCCTATGACAACCATAACAAAGAGCCAGAACCCTATAAACGGAATGGCAACTATCTTAGCATAACCCCACGGAATACCATTCTCCGACTTATACATGTCATTCAGATTCCAAAGAATAAGAACGAAAACAAAGTACGAAAGGGCATAGTAACTACCCAAGCACCATGCCAGCACACTTAAAAAGCCCATACCACCTCACTATTAAAACATTCCTCAACAGGAATAATAACCAACTCCCAATCTGCTACAAACTCATGCATACCTACATCGTGCATAAAACCGAAACTACAAAATCCTCCTCCAGCGCCGCCACGTAAAAGGAACCCAAGTCCTTCAAAAAGCCGGAGCCATCCCAATAGAGACGAACCTCCGACATATCCGAAAGAAGGCAAATGTAACTCCCACAAACTGCACCGCAAGACTTAAACGTCCCCACGGCAACCCAACTGCCGGAAACCAAGTCGCCGGGACTGTAACAGCACTCCATAAATCAACGTACTCACTTCTTAGACAAACCACGCTTCTTCTCCTCTTCCTCCTTCCACGAACGAAGCCAATAGACCTCGTGGCCCTCGAAGTACTCCGGCGGCGGCATGTAACCTTTAGGAACAATACGACCGTCATCCAGAACAGCGTCAATATCAAGCTCACCGCCCCAGCGGAAACCAACACCCGGCTCAACAACAACCGAAGTCTCAAAATTCTTAGGCCAGAAGTTCATGACCTTCTGGATGATAGGAATAGCCTTGAACAAATACTTACGGCGAACACGGAACTGGACCTCATCGTGAACCGTAACCACGAAGCGGACGTTCTCACGCCACTCCGGGAGCAGATCATTCAAACGCTCGAACTTAACCAAGTCACGGCGAATCAAGTCACCACCCGTGTTCTTATGAATGAAGCCACACAACGGGTAAGTCTGAAGGCCCGAAGACATGGACGGAGAAATAACGTTATCCCGAATTCCAAGTTCCGTGGCGAAAATAGCGTGACCCTTACGCCGACGACCCCACCGTAACTTGAAAGCATAATCATCAACAACCGAATGGCGCAAATCGTAGACCAAATTCCAGCCGAAAAGATCGCAGATGGACCGTAGGATCATTGCGGATAACATCGACCGCGTATGGACCCGTTTTCGCGTCAGAAATGCCTTCAGCATACACCAGCAGACAGCCCAATCGTCCGTGCGGATGTCACGGCCCATCTTACCATGCGCAAGAAGCGACTCCAAAGTCCACTTATGGCTACTAAACAAGCCCTTCAACCAGCCCCACTTACTCTTGCGCATAGGCGGAATCAAAGCAACAGGCGCAGTACCTATCTCATCCAAACCAAGCAAGACGCGATCCGTACCATACTTAACGAACTTATGACCCAGATTGCAAACACAGAAGTCACCCGTATCGAACAAAGCAACATGAAGGTCGTGCTCACCCCGGAACGTAGGGACGCCGACACGTGCGCCGTCCGACCGAGTCTGGAAAGTCATACGGTGACCGACGAACGATTGCCACGGAGAATAGACCTTACCATCCTGCGACGGCGAATACAAGGACCTAGGCAAACTCCCCTGAATTGGACTGTTTAAAGCAACTCGGTCAGCATAAGCGCGCAATCCGTTATCCGGAGAATTAAACCACCGAGCCAAGTAAATAGTGCGCCCAAAGAACGTCTTAGCAAAACCCGTACGTTTTGCCTGCTTCTGCAAAGCCTTCTGCCACCTAGCAAAAACAGGCATACCCGTATCGTAGTCATAGATGATCTTATTGGCCTCCTGCTTCGAAATACCAAGTCGGTTAGCGATCATCGTAGGACCACCACCATAAATCTTACCGAACGACACAGCCTTAGACTTATCACGGAACTCAGGGTCGGAAACATGGAAGCGCGTCTCCGCAACGTACATATGGACATCGAGGTCATGACGCAGCGGATATAAGAAACCCTCCTCACGAGACATGTTAGCTACCAATGCGACTTCCTCCGAGCAGTTATGGACCAGCAGACCATTGGCATAGTAGCAATGAGCACCTGCAACGGAGAAGTCAACCATGTCAACTTCATCCGGTAGTACTGAAATGGATTTTATATTAGAAGCGCGTCCCATACACTAGCTCACAATCTCCGGATAAGTAACATCAGATTGAGTATAAATGTAATCACTACTCAAAAGCTCTGAAGCCTTAACCCACATATCTACGTCATCACGACACACCCACAATCTATGGTCCGGGGAACACACCAAAATCGCACCGTCCGATAACTCTATACGATACTGCTTGCGACGACCAGTATGGTGAACATTAGAAGCAACGCAAGGACCATAAGGCGTAGAAACCTCGAACTCACAACCAACCATATCACCTATTCGAACATCTCCCGAAGGTGTCGATACTAATGTATCCGGATGAATACAATAATCGTTGCCAACCATTACCCAGTCATCCTCCCCCGGCGGGTTGGCCAAGAAGGCATCACGAAGTCCTCCCTTCGTCTTATACTTAATAGGCTTGCCCGACTCATCACACACAGCACCCTCCGCCTCATGCTTCAAACAGTAGCCTATAAGAGGATCTGTATGCAAATACATCTTCAAAGAAACCTTCGGGCAATTATGAACTATAATACCGTTGGCCACAAAACGCTCTGATACATCGACCGTAATGTCATAAACACGATCATAGCCAATAGGGTGGATCGACACAACCCTACATAAGTACCTAGCGGGACCACAATCTACACCAGTCAGGAAAACATGAGGGTTCTCACTCACCAAAACATCGACCCCGAGTAACGTAGAAACCTCGTGGAACCCCGAAGCCGTGAGAACCGGGTGATCTGATGTCGCGTCCAAGAAACGACCATCCTCCAAAATCAAACGGTAAATCTCACGCACACCCTGATCCAAAACCGCAGACACGCGCCGAAAAGCATCGCCATCCCAAACCTCGTCACCAACAACAACCTCCGAAATCAACTTGGACCCGGAACGAGTGAAAACTGTAGTATTAGAACCACGAACACAGTTCTGGCCATTAAAAGGAACGTAGAAGTCATTACCCTCCGACCCTGAGCTACTCATACGACCCGTCAACGCCACGACAAGGTTATAATTAATATGAACCGGAATCTGACGATGACGCCACGAAGCCATCTTGGAAACGAAAGACTTCAAGTAAGTGCTCAAGGCATTATACTCCAGCATAAGCTTAGCTAACGGATGATCTATCGTCGCCAAGACATTCTTATCCGTCTTGAACTTGCCACTCTTAGTACGGACCGTCAACGTGACAAAGCGGCTCAAGGCATCCGCCTTGTCATCCTCACTACTGATGTTGAAAACGTAGCCCACAAGCTGATAGATACGCTGCCGGACATCCTCCATGCGGGCAGAAGTGCGAATGACCTCCTGATCCAAGAAATCATAATCAAGAAGGATATCCGCCTTAGCCAAGCGACGAACAGCCTCACCGGACTCGTTATCCAGCGGGTAAATTTGACGAATATGAGGATAGTCACTCCAAATACGGAGACCACACAGTGTCGTGATGAGAGGGTCGGCAGCAGCATAGATGAAAGAGACCTCCGGGTCGAGTGAGCCGAAGTTACCATTAACCGCATTATTATCCTCGAAGTCGATAGTCTTAAACCCAAAAAGACGCTTAGCAAAGACCTTCAGCTTAGGATAACGCTCATTGAAAATCTCATGCGCCATGAACTGGACGTCATGAGTCTTACCAACAAAAGGTGCCTTGAACCCGTCAAGCTCCAACATAGAAAAGTCGAAACTCCGGTTCCACCACATCGTCATATAATTATCGACGACATACTGCACGAAAGCAATAACAAGGTCAACCGGAAGATTGGCGTGATAGCCCACATGACGAATCGGAATGTAATAACCACAGTAGTCATCCTTGCTGTAAGTCTTACCCGTAGCGATACATACCCCTACCACTCGACCGTGAACAAAAGATAAGCTCGTCGTCTCCGAATCCAAACCAGCCACTATATTGGCATGCAAATCTGCCCGGATGTAATCCAAATCCGACAGACTCTGAACCAAGCCAACCTTGTACCCATTAAAAGTGCCCCACAACATAGAGATCTATTCCTTCTGGCGCTTAACGTAAGGAACAACGTTCTTGACAACACCACGGGAAACCAAAACAACCCGGCGGTTAGAAGCCAGAACAACGTAGCACATCTCCAAAGTGAAAAGTATAATGACATCCTCCGTATGACCATCGACGTACACCAACGTCTTCTTCTGCAAAGCACTCATTGAAAATCCGAAATGAAAGTATAAAACTCAAAAGACCCCGGAACCAAATCCGAAGGTATATCCGACGCCGAAGCGTAGGAAAAAACTACTGGCTTAACGTCATTGCGAAAGACAACACCCTGCTCCGGCAAAACACCCGAGTAACGCAACTCACGGAGGCGATCAGGATTGAACTTACAAAGCAAGTCATAAACACTATAAGACCGCTGGCATTCACCATAGCACTTCAACCAATTACCATATAGCTTAGCTGCCTTCGTATCCGTGTTAGCATGAAAAGGACAGTAGCAAGTACCGTAATCCAACTCCTTGCCGAAAATAGCCTTATACTCATCACGGAACGATAAGTTGGAATTTACCCACTGTGCTAACTTAGGATTGAAGCGGCCCATAGGGAAGCAGGTGACTAATCTACAACCAGAGCGGGAACCTTAAGCGACTCCATATGTCGCCAGTAAATGTCCTGAAGGCACACGTGCCACCACGTACACATAGCAATACCCAGTGACTTCTGGATCTCCGTAGACAGCAACGACGAAGACGGAAACGACCCAAGCGAAACCAAACGCTTAGAAACGAACCCATGAATAGAATCCGAATTCCAACGCTGAAGCATAATGTCCTGAGCAGAGTCCGTACCTACGGCCGAAAAGAAATCCTCCGGCTGGCAATAAACATAAACCCAAACCGTGTACAGCGTAGAAGCTAACTCCGGAAGCGACTCCGAAGGGTACTTCGCAACCATGCCTCGAACAACAAAGTCACCAACGGTGAAAGTCCGGTCGCATAAAACGGAAACACTATCCGCAACCCGAGGTATGAAGTCTAAGTCATCAACCTCATCCGGAACCGCAAACGTCACTTGAAGACTAACGCCCCCCAAAGGAGACTTATAAGCAAAATCACTCTTAACTTCCATGCGGTGCACATAAAAAAAAGGTTGCTAGGAACATCCCTAGCAACCTTCTCAACGTATGTAAACTTCGTTAAACTAAAACCACGTGAAGCTCAGAGCCATTCTTGAGCTTGAAGCTCGAAACCTCCCGGTCCGCAACAACGTCCGCATCCAACGGAGCATTAGACACCAAGCAACCGTGACCCGCAGCAAACGAAGCATTCAGCTTGAACGAATCCGAAACACGCGATGCATTGTCGCAAACCCAATAGGAATCCGTTAACTTGCGCTTGTATAAGTCAGGACAAATCAAGTCCAACTCGTTCATAACAACGGCTGTATCCACAACACGCTGAACCTTCGCCTTAGCGGCCTTACTCGAAGACTTGCAGAGACTCTTGTAGTTAGCGGCACTAATGCGCTCACCCATGATCTCCGAAGCAACAGAAAGAACCGAGTCAAGAACCTTACGGGTATTGCGAACACGATGGTAAGTCGAAGCCGTATGAGGAATGTCCAAAGTATTAGGAGCGCTATCCTTCACCTTGTCAGGGTCGATAGCCAGAGACGCAGAATCCTCAATCAAAATGTTCTTGGACTTCAAAGCCTCCGAAATCTCGTTCTCGATGGAACGCAAAACCTCCTGCTTAGCGGCGTCCGACAAAATACTCTCGTCGTCGATCACCATACGAAGACGCGGATACTTCTGGAGGAAAGATGCATGCTGCGCCCACGGGCGATCCTTCCAATCAGCCTTCGAACGAACCGTCTCCAGAGAATCCTGCAGCAGAGCGATCTCCTCTTCCTCCGACAAATCATTCACAACCTCAGCAGCAACATCCGTAGCCGTAGCCGTAGCATCGTAAATCTTATGAGCAAGCTGAACAGCAGCATTCGACATGCTAGAAGCGAAGGTGACAATAGCATCATCGGCAGTCTGGTAAACAAACAACGTAGTGCCTACATACACACCATCAGCCTTGATATCAATGAACCGCTGATCCTTGCAAAGAATGCGCGGAACGGAAGCATCAAGACGAGTCTCCAGACGGGTATCCGAAGACAAAGCCGAAGCGAGAGCCTCCGCTGCAGAAACCAAATGAGTCTGATCGGGCGTCTGAGCTAAAGTGAAGCAATTAGCAAGACCCCAGTCCTTCAGAACCAAAGCCACAGCAGACCAGTCAATAGCTGCGGGATCGGAAGTCTCACCTACGGCATGCGGTGCATCTTCAACCACAACTTCAGTAGAAACATCGCCTTCCGCATCCTCCACCGGAACCTCGCCTGTAGGGGACCCCGCAGAAGCCAAAGCCTTTGAAATATCGTCACAGGAATTCGAAATAGCATCCTTGAACTCAGCAAGGTGATCCGACAAATAAGCAACAGCCGCCCAAGATCTCCTAACTACAGACCCCGACGGAGTGCTGAAAACGAACGTAGCACCAAGACCTGCCCCCGGATCATAAATTATAGATACAGAGTCATCCTCGTTGGCAATATCAACACCTTCCACCAAAGCCGTCATAATCTGATCAACCGTGAAGTTGACAGCAGCATCCGAAACCGCAGAGTCTACAACAGTACCCCACGGCGTAGAAAACTTGTGACTATTGAAGATAGACAAGATGTCACCTACAGACAACCCATTCAGAGTATCACCAAAGTCCAGAATAATATCCTCCGCAATGGACTTCAACGAAGACCATACACTCCGACGAACGACATCATCCTCGGTCGTATGAACTACATGGATAAGCGGAGCAACATCGTTGAGAATTTCAGGACCCACGACAGACTCGAACTCCGAAACAACAGCAGGATCGACATCGTCACAAACACTATCGAACAGCAGAGCAGAAGCATCTACAGGCTCCGACATGACGCCGGGAAGCTTAGCAAGAACATCGTCCGTCAGCTCTTCGACAGCCTCAATAGCGGCGTCATCCGACTCGAAGGTATAAACCTTATTCCAGCCACGATTGCCGTGATAGAAAATAGAAGCATGAAGCGAATCATCCCCACACTCGATATGCAGGCGAGGACCGCCACTTTTATCGTCCGTCAAATAGACGTCGAACTCGTCAGCAGCACCTCGATCTAAGTAGGCATTAAGAATGCGACCCATCAGCTTAGAAGACTCCTCCGAAGCTGAATCCTCGATGATCTCATCCTCCGTAACCTGAATCTCCTCCGACGCACTTGTCGGAACCTCATCGCCCTCAACGACGTCCTCCGAAGCCATAATAACCTCAGCATCATTCGACGAAGGTGCAACAGACGTCTCCTCGACAATCTGAACCGGAATGACATCCGCAAGGGCGAAAGTCACATCATCGTCAGAACCCGTAAAAGCACCCTCGGCCTGACGCAACGAGAAGTACTCAAAAGGAAGACCCTCGATGACGGCAACACCATTGCCAACAGAAGTGATGACACCCGGATAAACATTACCCAAATACGAAACCTGAACCGCAGTGCCGACATTAACCGGAACGGATGGAACAGCCTGCGACATAGCACCCTCAACAACTGGAGCCGCCTGAGCAGCAGGCAGCGGCTGAGCGGAAAGCTCCGAAGCCAACACCAAGCCATCGACGTCATCGGCAACAGGCTTAGACGATGATGCTGCCTTAGCACGATCAAGCAAACGAGAGTAATCCTCGAAGATCAACTCCGTAACACTCGAATTGCGACCATTGGGAGAATAATAACGAAGACCATAAAGATCACGACCCTTAGCATCCTTCTTCCCAAGCGAACCCAAGAACTCCTGACGCTGAGTGTAACTAGCAAGGTCTACAATATCCCAATTGGTAGCTTTACTCTTAGACGCCCAATCGGGATCATCTACGGGATCAATAGTACCATGAACAACAAACTCCGGAGACGCGGCAGAATCCTGAACCTCCGACGAAGCTCCGGCATCCGTATCATCCACATTCGGATCAGGAAGGGCATCAACATCCTCCTCCGGAATAGGTGCCTCCAAGACAGCCTCCGTAGCCTCCTCGGCGGAAGCCAACGTCTGGGCCGAAACAACATCCGCAATGCCCTCCTCGTAGATATTAGAAACCTCCTCAATGAAAGTCATAGCTGCCGACTGAGCACGCTCGCCAAGCTCGTCAAGTTTCTCCTGAGTAGTCTCGTACAGCTCCTCGCCAGAAACAGAAGCCGCCTCGATAACCTCATCCAAAGCACCCTCCTGCGTAGAACCACCCTCAAGGAATGCCTCCACACGAGCGTCATCCTGAACAAGACGATAAGGACCCAACATCTCCTGAGCACGAACAGCAGCAGGAGAGTAACGGTTCTTCAAAAACTCGTCATAGAACGTCTTAACCTCCGGCGGCAAAGAACGGTACTTAGACTTCAAGATGTCATAACCCGCAGACGAGTCATTCTCTATAATGTCATTGATGGCCCAGCAAACCTCCGGCGTGTACTCGATAAACGAATCCGCAACAACAGACTGAATGCGCTTACCCTCCGCAAGAAGACGACGACGCAAAGGAGCGCTCATCTTAGCCAAAGATGCACGGCGACTGCCACGCGACATGCTGCAAAGACTACAAGCCACCTTGTGAATCTCCCCATCAGTGAAACCACCACGACGCGCGTCCGTAACACGACGCGAAGCACCCGACTCCACCTGCAGGAACGAACTAACAGAGTCACCAACACGGCGAACACCCGTGGACTCCGGAGCCGTACCAATCGAATCATCATCGATCGCTACAACATGAGTATAAAAATCACCCATAACAAAGAAACCTTATTTTAATAAAAACACCTCATAAGACCACTCTATGTGGTCTTACAAGATGTTGGATATATAATGCTCGAACCAAAAAGTAAACACTATTTATGACGCACAAGCCGATTCGGAATGTGCTTCAAAGAACCCCAGATCGGAATCCTACGACGCAAGTACCCCGGATCGCCCTCGTGATTATAAGCCTCCGTCTCCCAGCACGTGTAATAATAGCTCTTGCCAAACGGAGGACAAAAGAACTCTATGGCATTACTAATACCATAGCAAATCCAACCCGCAAACAGAATACCCAGAATCGTCAGAACCCAAGCCCACCATGCAAAGCTAAAATGGATGGCTATGGGAAGGAGGATGACGGTAAACAAGACGCTTAATTCCCCCTGTTGCACCACGTGAACCAACTCGTGTCGGCGAGTAGTACCCTCCAGATGGACGTCCTTCGGCTTGCGCGTGAAACAGAACACAAGCCACGTCATCCAACTAAACCCCGGAAAGGGAAGGAACTTATTATGAACCTCAATCGGAAATCGCATATCCTACAAAATTTTGATTTGTGGGATATATAATTGCTATAGACCTAGATCGGCTGTAAGCTCCGCCGTAAGAGAGTCGCTAGAAGAACCAAAATCGTCCATAGAACCCAACTGCGCAAACTCACCCTCGTAAGAGATAAGCTCGACATTATCACCCACAAGAACAACCTTCGGCAAAAACTGAGCCGTAACAGGTTCCGGCAAGATGCGACCAAGACGATGCTTAATCATACAGATCTTCGTCTCCTGAGTCTCCGCAACGTCCAAACCCGTATACATGAAAACACAGTAGGCACTCGTGCGCTCGATCTCATTCAAGTCCGAGATAGCTGTAAGGTCATAAGCCCCGCCACGACGACCCGCACGGGTAAAACCCGCACGGTTAACCTGAACGGCAAAAACCGTAGTGCACTTACTACCCGCACTATTGGTGAAAGCTAAACAAGCGGCTCGAAGATTGACAATGATAGAATTTCCTAAGCCCTTACCACGATCCTGAAACAGAAGGTCAAACTGATTGACATGGTCGTAAATAATGCAGTCAAGACCCCCTAAATGCTTATCCAGAACCCCATACAAAGTAACAAGGCTATCGACATTGGTGAAAACCGACTTCGTGAACAACGAAGTATCTACAACAAGAACGTTAGGAACGAAGTCCCGCTTGAAGTCATCCTCGGCAGCAAGAACCGCCTTCAACTTATCGCCCGACAACTTATGAAAAAGCAAGTCCTGAGAATCCAACTGGATGCCCTTAACCTCATACATGTACCGAGTCTCAAGCATAAGCCAAACCATCTTAGGCTCAAGCTCCAAAGACACATAAACAATCTTACGACCCGCCTTGGCATTCTTGAACAGCATAGACAAACAAAGCTGTGTCTTGCCGCCGCCCGTGAAAGCACAAATACTAGCAACCGTACCCGGCTGGAAACCATTGGTCAATGAATCTACCTCCGGAACACCCAGAGAAAGACCGTCACCGTAAGGCGTATTAAGCTCCTCGCCGTAGGACCATGAACTAAAGTCAGCGACACTCGCATCCGAAGCAACACTAACAGACTGAAGCGCACGCTTAAGCTCCTCCGCAAGCTCCTTAGTAGTCGAAGTGCTACTAAGGGAACCCGTGACATCCGTAGCCAACTTAAGGCGGCTATAGCCATCTACAATGTCCGCATACGCAACACTAAGCTCACCGAGATTATAGGCATGGTCCGGAGTAGGGTAATACTTACCATACCATGCCCAAGACGGATAGCACCCAGCAGCAGAACAGGCAAGCGTATACTCTAGAACCTGCCTGTCATTCTTGGATAAATTAGGAATCTGTAAAAAGCGAGAAAACCAATCGTCAAAATCAGGATGCGACTTCTTGCCCGCACACGTGTAAAAGTAAATCTCAAAACCTAGCATCACACAATCTCATCATGATCCCGAAACTGACGCGTCTCAGGAGAAGACAGCAAACCCGACGAAGGTCCTACAGACGACAAAGGCGCCGACGTCGAAGTCGCAGACCCTACACTAGACGTAGCCGCAGGACGAACCATACGCGGCGCAGGAAGCTCGAACCAATCTGACCCAATAGTAGGCGGGCACCACGACGAAAGCAAGAACACCCGACCATGCATACTCAACGCCAAGTTGATGAACGAATCAACCATGCTAATAGCCTTCGAATCCCGGCTCCCACGACTGTAAATCTCAAGAAAGTAAATGGAATCCTGAAAGTCAAACTCACCACGATTGTAAGCAAAGCAAGAACTAATGACGCGCTCCAGATTGAAGTACTGAACAGGAAAAGCCGTATTACGCTCAATGGCGGCACGAACCGCTAAAGACTTCAACCGATCCGATAACCAAACATAAGTGCTATTGCGATACAGCATATCAACACTCACAACGTTCGGGACCTCACAGAAACCCCAGACAACAGGCGCCGACGGCATAAACACAGAACCATCCTGACGCTTAATAGTAGTGAACTTAAAAGGGACAAGCTCGGACGCACAGCGACGAAGATGATGCTGGCGGAAAGTAGAACACTTCCGGTAGATCACATAGTCACAAGACTTGCAACCCGCAGCAGAACGAAACGGACATCCGAAATCCAAACCCATAATAAAAACCCTACCTTTTCTTAACGATATTTTCCTGCAAACGAACCACAATGAAACCAGCCTCCGAGACGCTCGTCACGCAACAAGAATACTTATGGGCGCCGTTAGCTGAAACAAAGATAATAGGCGCCTCCGGATGGGACTGTTGGAGAGCCTGCAACTTCAAGATCAACTCCTCAACAAGCATAACTAATCTACAAACACAGCAGACAACAGCTCATGAAGACGAATAAGCACTCGAACGCTCTCCGGACCTGATACAACATCCACAAAGTCTGGATTGAGACTCCCAAGAAACTCAATGGTAGTACTCAAGTCATAGCACGCAGACCCCCATGCACCCTCAGCCTCGCTAGGACGAACAGCATGCAACTCAGCAAGCTCAGGCAACATAAGCTCAACCACCTCGATCTTATCGATAACAAACTGCGGATGGCGCAAGGCATCAAGACCGCTCACGTAGGAACTCAATGCATCAACTGCACTAGGAACGAAACGCATAATAAAAACAGATTTTTGTACCCTATACGTACTACCTACCTTGATCGAGAACGCTCCTTCTTACTCTGGCGCCGAGCACCAAACGGCTTCTTCTTAGGTTTAAAGTGACCAACCGGATGCGTATCATTTCCGACACCCGTACACTGAGACGAGCAACCCCCGGCGCGGGCAGAAAACATACCCAAATCCTGACCAGCAGAAAGTGCACTAACCACCAACGCTAAACTATAAAGACTTGACTTTCGCATAACCTACAACAATTCGTTAAAACCATGTCCGATGTCCCAGTGCTCCTTAACACAGAACTCGAAATCATACGGGATGTTGAACTCATCCACAATAAGATCACGAAGCAGAGACTCATAAGGGGCATACCAACTTCCGACATACACCACAAACCTGCCATCGTCGAACGAAACCCTACCTCGAGGAATCATAGTATAATCAGTCTGGTAAATAGGGTTGGAACCCTTCGACCGAGACATGCGAGCCTTAGTCCACCAATTCTTGTGAAGCTTGCCATAAGACAAATGACCATTGACCACCTTAGAACTGTCAAAGTCCTCCGTATGGACCTCAAACAAAGAACCCGACTCCGGCAAGAACCAGAAGATGCCAAGCTGAGGAACGTCCACAGCGTTGGAATCGAAGGTCCGCATCAAGTCAACCATATCCTCGTACACCATAGTAAATCACCGATTAAAGTAGCACCACACAAATATAGAAAAGTTAAATTAAAACTCCAAATAAATGCATAAAAAAAAGACGGGAATCACCCGTCTAATGTCAGACACCCACATCTAGAATAGGACATCCCGCTGATCTCCGAATTTCCCACATCGGACAGCTTCACCGCGCCGCAACAATATAGCCGTCACGGGCTGCTGCTGACTTCTCGTACCAGCACCGGACTGATCTTCACCCTAACCAGCCAAAAAGGGGATGGCAAGAAACGGTACCTCGAAGGTACCGTACTCGAATACGAGCGTAGCAGAAACGCCGAACCTCGCAAAAGGAACGCACGCCTTATCCGTATCTGCATCCGGTTCCATCGGCTTCGACGGCGGAATTTCACCCCGTCTACTATCCTCCGTAGCCCCTCACCTTGCGCGTCGGTGGTTTCTTCGAAGTAGGCTTCGGGCCAGCCTAGAAAATGCAGGAAACCCTCCATGTAAAAAAGAACCAAGCTTAAATTGTATAGAGGGAGGACTCGAACCTCGGAATACATCAGCCCATACCAATCATCGTTTGCAACCTCCGAAAGGCGGAACCGAATCCATCCGGTATCCTCTCCTAAGCATCTACGTAGGATTGCCGACGTCATCACAAGAGCCTACATCGACATCTTAAGAGTATACCCCTCTATGGGACCCTCTCATTGCCACACTTAAGCAAACGCAAGTGAGACAACTGTTGCCTCAACCTAATCTTAGTCGACTTCCAATTAGGTCTAACAACCGGAGGGGCGGCGGAAAGTGAGAGATTCGAACTCCCGAATCCTAAAGGATCACTGGTTTTCTAGACCAGCGCAATCGACCACTCTGCCAACTTTCCTAAAAAGCCCTACGCACGCCACTGCAGATAGGGACGTCATGCCTGTCATTGCGCGCTTAACAAGCACCGATGAATAGAGTTTTAATACAGTCAACCGTAGCGGTGAACTCATACATCTTAACCGCAGCCTGCTGATATAGACGCAAGTCAACTCCTACAAATACGCGTCTGCCCGCAGGTGATTTCTGATGGTATCACCTCAACCATCCCCCGATACGTTCGGGAACGACGCCAGTTAAATTCAGAGCACAACCGGAAACAACTCGGCGCGGAGAGTGAGAGATTCGAACTCCCGGCCCGGAAACCCGGACACCTGATTAGTAGGCAGGCGCGTTAGACCAACTCCGCCAACTCTCCAACAAGAAGGACCCCGAAGGCACTATATTGCAAACCAGCACCAACCAGCGACGAACTTAGTCGGTATAAGGAATCGAACCCCTGATTCACATACACCCTACTCTACTTTCAGGTAGGTCCCACTGAAAAAAAAGGTGAAGACAGCACACGCCACTAACAAGTGAGAGTGACAGGCTAAACCCAGAACATGCACAAGGAATTGCCTGAAGAAAAAGATGAGTGAGCACCAAAGGTTAAAAGCGAAAGAGTATCACTCTCGACGGTGCCGTCTTCACTATATCAAGGAACACAAACCATAGACGTATAAAAAGTATGAATCCTTATAGCCAAAGCATAGTGGCGAACGGATAATGCCCCATAAACAAACTTCGTTAAACACTGCACTACCCCTGAGAAATCCCTTTATAAGAAACCCAGCAAGGACTAACCATATGTCCGTTAACTGCAGCGAAAACAAAAGAACCCATACTTAGCTGTTGCCGTGCTACTCCAAGCCGCCACGCCTGATATCTAGCTATACAAACGAAATCTGTGGTAGGAAAGACTCCTCTAGCAACGCACCCACACCCAGACGGATAAACCAAGCTAAAAACTGGAATGTGCCCAATAATAAAACCCAGCGCCTACCATGTCAAGGCTGGGAACCCCCGGCAACCACGTCGGGAAGTCGTACCGTCTCCGGGAATCGAACCCGGACGTCCTAAAGGACAAAGGTTTTTGAGACCTTCTCGTCTACCAATTCCGACAAGACGGCAAATGTAAATTAACCCAAAGAACAGAGAACCCTGCAGCAATACATCTTGTACGTGGAACTCTCAAAACCAGCTTCGAAACTAACAACATACTCACACGTCCCAACAATACGCACCACACCGATACCATAGTCCGAATGCCACACTCGAGACCCCACAGCAATAGGGGATGCTGAACTGAGCAAGAGCAAAGAACCCGCACTGACCCGAATACGAAGGCCACGAAGCACCTTAACCCAACTATGAATCATTCTGAGCATACCATCACAAGTATTTACTTGATGCAAAGATAAAAAAGTTAATTTAAAGTTGCAAATCTTTGTTGCAAAAAAAGTACTCGGAGCGGGAATCGAACCCGCACGACCATTGCTGATCACAGGAGCTTAAATCCGGCGTGTATACCTATTTCACCATCCGAGCAAAAACCGCATCTCCTACTTGGTCGTTGACGCGGCGCAAGCACTCGTAAGTATGCAAGCAACCCGATAGCCTGTCCCTTAACTCTAGAATGGCTAATTTTATCGCATACGGATTTTACCAAGTTACATATGACTGAAGCCTACAAGCGCAATGGCGAAAACTAACCCTCGACCCGATCCTGCGTCTTAGATGACCGAACGAAGGACTCCAGATCAACCTCCGAGAAGCCGAACTCCTTGCGAAGCGACATGATCAAGTCAATACCCGCCTTCAGCTCCGAAACGTCTCCCGACGCCGTAGCGATAGCCTCAAGATCAAGAGGGTAGGACGACTTTAACACGCGAAGACGCTCCTGAGCATCTAAGTACTCCACATACGTCTCCAAAAGAGACTGCTGCAAGCTCAGGTCGGTCTTCGACACGGCAGCGCAAACATCCCGATCCGACACCGCGGACGAGTCCAGCAACTTCTGATTCTTGTAATCCAGAAGCATTTTCACACTCTTCTCCATAACTATTATTTTTAACTAAAAAATCATGATACTCCTTAAATAAGTACATAGAAACTGAAAAGGGCTTATTACCTACATAAAAGGTATAACGTATACAGTCATCCACATCACCCGTACCAAAATCGCACGTATAACAAACACGCTCTACTTTTGCAACAAAACATACAACGCATGCAAGCTTAAGAAGATCTGGGCGAGCATGATACCTACACAAAACATCTACATTCGCCAAATGAAGCTTCTGACCTATCGTGAACCTAGAACCTAAAACAAAGTCACTACGCCCGTTATATGATAAATCACGAATCTTAACCATAAACTCATAAAACTCCGGACCTAAATCGAAAGACGGATGGACTGAATAACCCATAAGCCTAAACACCGCCACGACTGCGTTAAGGACATACATCGGAGCACATGCGGACTTAAAGGTCGAACGAAGGCAGCCGAGCGGAAAATAAGGAAAAACTGACTCCGAGTCTGCACCGTAAATCAAACGATAAAACACTTTAATATCCTTGGCACGACAACCCAACAAGCGCAAAACCGTGCCCAGCATACCACCCTCCGTGACAACGTAATCCGGGTTAGGCGTAGCATTAAAAATGCCATTAGCGTCACCACGAAAAGACAACTTACAGCCTTCAACATCGGAAGTATAAACATACTCCAGAAGGTAGCAGTCAATATCAAACTGAACAACGTCCCCGGAAGACAACGAAAGCCCCAAAGAGAAATCCTTAATATTATCCTTCGTGATAAGCATAACTAAAATTTTTAAGCATCAACGTACTTGCAGCTACAAACAGTCAAACACCTCTAAAGCTGTCGTAATAGGAGGAATATAATGCTTCACTCGCAACTCAGGAATATTCTTATAAAAATCACATATAAAAGAGACATCCGAAGCAGAATGACGACTACGATCAGATACAGAACGATAAATATGTAACGCAAACCCATTGCTCAAACGATCCATATAACTAGCCAACGGATTTGACGCAGACTTAAAAGCATCGATACCTAATCGCTTAGAGACAAGCTTAGAAAGATTCTTAGACTTAGTATAAAACGTAGCCACCAACTCCAACTGAGATATCGAAGGAAGACCATCGTGGAACTTAACGTCAAACAAAACTTGAGAAGCATCATGCCTACCCGAAAACAAATAGGAGGACCTACCCGAAAAATGCAAGTCCATATAACCATGACGAACAACAGGATCATTGCAACTAAGTAGGTAATTCAACTGAACAAGCTCACGCACAAACTTATACTCAGCAGAAATAGCTTGTACTTCAGAAATAGGCAAACATGAGTAATCTAGAATATCAGCATAAGGCTCCAAGTGGGAGGAAATAGCTTTCTTGTAATACTCAAAATCGCTAATCAACTCATAGCCCGAATCATCGATCAACTGATTATGAATATCCCACAAGTATAAAATACGCTTAGGACATACAAGATTAGTAATATCACGCACCATCAAATCGAAATTAAATTATCCGTAGAACTATATCTACAACACAAAAGTAGATAATTAAAATTATAAATCCAAATTTATAAAAAAAAACAATGTTAAACGAAAAAAAAGTCCATATAACTAAAGTCATCCGGACTAAACTCCTACACACAGAGCAGAACTATCTACTTCTGCGTCTTCTTCTTGGCTGTAGAGGTCGTAGGCTTCTTGGCGAACCAAGCATCAACCCACGCCTTAATGGCAGGAATGTCGTAGATGCCGTTCGAAGACAAACCAACGACTACACACAGCATCACAACACCAAGCCACTCCGGCTGACCCATCTCAATCAAGCCCGCAAAGTAGGCGTCAACCGACAGAGCCGTGCCGATAACCCAAGCCACAACCTGCGGCCAGATACCATTCGTGATCTTGAAAAGATCATTAGCAACACCCGCCAGCAAAACCGTAGCGGCGGAAAGTGCCGGAGCAAGCCACCAAAAGCTCTCCGAAAAAATGCCCGTAATATCCATAAAATACTATTTTAAAAGGTGAGTATATACAATTAATAACTTGCACATATTGACGCTTCGTCGAAGCCACAACCGACCTCTTCACGCCCGTTAAATGCATACAACACAGGTAACCGCAAAAAATATAATGCTATTTCTGCCAAATAGTAATGCTTTTCCGCAAAGCCACGCGCCCATACTTCTTCATTTGCTGGCTACTATTACCTTTTTGTTGCTTTAAAGTGTAAATCTTTACTGGAGTAAAACCTATTTGCTCGGCCAAATTGGTAGTGAGAAAATCAACCGGAATAACTTCGCCCGCATACCTTACGTTATCATTAACGAAAGCGACGTATGCACCAGTCTTACATACGCGATACAACTCAGAAAACAGAAAGGTCAATTCTGTGAAATACCCATCCACCATTTTAAGGACTCCCTTATTGTTTATCTCTCCGTTTTCATTACGGCTCTTCAAAGCGTTATTTATTTCTTGAAGTGCCGCATTTCCATCGACGATCTTCATTGTCCTGTCATAATGATCTTCCTGCCCTATTTGATGATAATAATCCCGCAGTTGCTCAATTTTAGATTTATTCTCAACTGTACACGACAATAAGTCCTGACGTAATGCCCGCACATCAGCCTCGGATAACCCCAAATAGGCTAACTCCAAAGCGTAGGTGCGAGTGTAATCATATCGGTTACAGTATGGAGGAGAAGATATTACTGCGCTAACTGTTCCGTCTGCAAGCTTCGGTAATTCAAAAAGCGCACTTCCCTCAATAAAATTACATTGCGTATCAAACCCAATAGGAGTATTATTTAAGTATTCTATATCCCGAAGGACACCACTTAATTCTTCCAGTAATACTTCTTTGAGGGACGGCAAGGACCCTTTATCCAATTTGACAGCAAAAGGCTTCTTACCCTGTCTTAATCTAGCCTCCGAAGCAGCAGTAATCTTGGGACAGCGATAATCCCATCTAAGATATTGCCCATCTTTTGCAGAGCAGCTTATACGCTCCAAAGCATTCAAAGTACAAAGCTCAAGAAGCATTTTCGTAGTCTCAGAATATCTGGAATTGAGAAAATGTTCTTTATAATAGGCCAAATCACGACTCGTCTCACTGGGATAACCGTCTTTAGTAATTCCTATTTCAGGAGTGCGCCCTGCATACTCTTCCGGAACGTGCAAGTTTACCACCTCTTTAAGAAGCTCCTTCAGCTCCAATACATCATATACATAAATAGCAGTCTTTGCACGAATAGCAATTTCTGACATAGGCAAAATATCAAAACCAAGACTATTGTACCCATTGAACATTGATACTAAAGCCGTCGTACCTGACCCCATAAAAGGATCTACTACTAGATCGCCCTTTTGTAAACGAAAATCACGCAAAAGGGCACTGACCAACTCGGCAGAAAAACCCTCCTTGTATTTTAACCATTTATGCAGACAATCTCTTTTGCTTAATTGATAACTGACGCTTTGACGATTAAATCGCTCGGTTATTTCGGTGATAGGCCAATACCGCTCTTCTAAAGCAAGACGGGCTTTCTGAGAGTTAACACCGCCAGCAGAAAACTCGGAGACACGCCAACCCTGCGCGTCAACAATCCCTAAATCACCAAACATATCCTCCATAGTCTTAAGTTTAGAACACACCAGAAAAAAAAAAACTAAAAAAGAGTGACACCCTGCGGAACAATCTGAGACGACCGCGTAAGACGCGGCTTGCGACCCTTCCACAGCAGATGCTGCTTTGCAACTCGAAGGTGCTCCGCGTCCGACATCGGCTTAACATACTCACGCGGGAAATTATGAATCTCAAAGCTGATCTTCTCCTGCATGTAAACCTTGAAGCCTACAAGCTGAAGCTTATACTCCGAAATGTCATCACTGCGGAATATCCACAGATGAAGATCACCTAAGAACTTACTCGTCTTGCGCGTAATGCGACCAATGAACTGAAGGAAAGGAATAGGCGTGATCGGAACGTCGTACAATACGACATTGTTAATATAAGTGTAATTGGCAGACTCCGAAGCAGCACGGGTGCACAGAATAACATAACTATTCATAGAACACTGCGACTCCGTAGCCTGTGTAGGCTTAAGGACATTCCGAGACGAAGACTCAACAACAACAATAGACCTGCCGCGAGAATCCGTAATACCAGAACGCTGAAGATGATACATGGCTGCATCCAATGACGAATAGAAATCGAAATAAACCAAGACCGACTCGTTCCGAGAAGCAATATCACTGACCAGCGTCAGTAAAGAATCCAGCTTGCGAGAACCTCCAACACCAAACGTACCATCCGAATTCAAGCAACCATCCGTGACCGCCTGAAGATAGATAAAACGAGAACTATGACGCTCCAAGTCCTTGACCGACCGGACGGCACCCTCACGAATCTCAGAACGCGACACAACCTGCTGAATCCAAGTGGCGTCATCACTCTCGCCCGACAACATCAAACCATTAGCAACCTTAGCGTACAAGTCCTGCTCAGAAGCCGACATCGTGTAATCAATGAAGTGAATATCCAAAGGAACAGGTGGCGTGCCGACAATCATAACCGGACGTAGATAGTCCATCAAAGCAGCGCTATCCTTATAATCCGTAATGATGCGAGCCTTGCGTAGAGTCTTATCCGGATTGCGACCAATGACCTTCTCCTCGACCTTACAGAACTGGCTCTGGAACCCACGAACCGACGTGAAAAACCGAGGATAGACGAAGTTAACCAAATGGTAGGTATCCATGCAGTTCTTACTCAGCACCGTGGCAGTAACACCCCACAACGCATAGCAGTTCTTAACAAGCAAACTCATAGTGGAAGTAAGCTGAGCCTTCGAATTCTTGAAGGCATGGACCTCATCAAGAACCGTAACCAACTTACAAGAAGACATATAAATCTGACGAAGGACACCGTAATCCGTCTTGCAATGAGTATGCTTGCCGTAAACAACATCATAGCTATTCAGAAGCTCCAGAACGTCAGCACCACCAGAAACCTTCTTGATGAAGTCATCCAAAGAAATGGACGTCAAATGAGTATGAGCCGCAGCATCCTTCGCCCAGACCCGCTTGTCATAAGCATTCTTAGGCGTGAGAACCAAAAGACAATCTGCTAAACCCTTCGACTTCAAGTAACTGTAGGAATATAAACATACAAGCGTCTTGCCGTTACCCGTACTGTCGATCAGGATAGCACGCTTACGGCTAGAAAGACCCTTAGCCAATTCAATCTGCTCCGGAAATAACTGAAAACCGTCTTTAAAAAACCTACCCATAACACACAAAGAAAAGACAGGACCGAAGCCATGTTCTCCATAAACGTACCAACCAAGAAGCCAGCACTAAAGCTCACAGATATAATGAACATCCCAAGACTGAGTCAGAACCTTATCCGCCTCCTTCGAAATGGGAGAATCCGCCGAAAACAATGTAACAACAAAAAGGTAATTACGCATGTCGTCATACGTCCCCGCACCATAATAGAAAGACGGATTCGCAGGCTGCGAATTAGCACTATGGTTATCCGTATTGCCACCAAGAAGCAAACCCATGCCGTAAATAAGACCATCATATACTACAGGAATATCGGCGGCAAGAGTGGACGTAACAACAGTATGATAACCAACGATACCCTCCTCGTTAATAAGCTCCGGCTGAGAAACAACTAAGCCCGATGCTAAAGAGTCGCAGTACAGAACATGCGGCTGGACATCCGAAAAGGTTAGACCCGCAGCACCACGAAGCAGAGACGAAGCAGTAGACAGAATGTCCTTCTTGAAGTAAAGAACATTCGTAACCGCATAGTCCGACAACTTGCGAGTATCATCCGAAGACGGCAAAAGCATAAGACGCGACAAGATCCCCACAACATCCTCCGTAACAACCGACGTGGTGCCCGCGGCACGCAAAGAACTAGAAACTATCATGATACCTACAATACTAAACCGAACCGTTAACTACTACCGTCGAATTGGTGGCAACATAAACCGAAGCAGGACTCCCCGACGTAGGACCCAGCTCTACAGTGTAAGAACTCGAAGTCTCATACTCATTCGCACCAACACGAATGTAAGGCGCAACGCGAGACGTCACATGCCATGCAGTATTGGACTCAACACTAACCGAAGACGAGAAAGACTCCGAGCCGGAACTCGTCACAACACTAGGACTAACACGTATAAATAAATCCGGAGTACCAACCTCCATAGCAAAGCGGAGAGTAACGGGATGGGCATCTGTGCCAAAAAGAACCTGAACCGAAACCCCGGCTGGAACCGCACCCTCAAGCAAAGACTGAAGCCTAGAAAGAAAAGCGGACGCAGCAGCACTATCTCCGCCGAACTGACTAGCAATGAAAGTATCCTCCGAAACACCAAAAGACAGAACTAAACGGTTGATAAAACCATCCGGAATCGACATGTCAACATAGTTCTTAGTGATGCCGTAAACTGGCTCACCAAGACGAGAATCCGGAGTAACAAGGTAATCCGTAACCCCAGAACCATCGGTAGGCGAAACCAAAAGCTTACCCGACCATGACGACAAATCAAGCCTAATGGTAACCGGACTAATGTAAATAGGATCGGAAGTGTTGTAAACATATGCCTCCCATGCAGCAACATCCGAGAAAACACGAACGCTCCCACCCGGAGCCGACGCCGACGAACCATACTGCGTAAAGTACATATCCGTAGGCAGCGTGTTGATATAAGGCGCAGAAGCGTCACCCCCATCATGACCCAAGAAGTTCAAATCCGAGAAAGGAGCGTTAGACCCTACAACCCAAAGCTTCTTATCATAGCCAAGAATACTACCATAACGAGTAGCTATGCGACGAAGGCGATCCTTAGTGGAGAAAGACGAAACAATACTATCACCCGTACCCCAATAGTCACGAACAGCATCAACACGTGTATCCTCCGCCGAAACCAAACCCACAACCTCCGGATTCAAAAACACAGACCGCGGCAAGAAGTCATGAAGTGCATCCAGAACCTGCCAGAACTCAACGAACGACGAATAAGACGCCGTAGGAGTACCTAAACGGTCATCACTCGCCAAGTAAATACGAAACGGAACCTCCGCGTAGTTCAAACCCAAGCCAAACAGAGCACCAAACAGAGCAGACGCATACGGAGAAGTGCCATACAGAGAAGTCCCAGCACCCGACCGTCGGCGGGCATTCAAAATCTCAGCACCATTAAGCGTTTCGGGCACTGTGGCGAGCTGTAATGCAGGAATGGTAGGGAAGTACTCCCCAGACACAGCATCGCGCAAAATAGCCCCGGATTCATCATGGACATAATCCCATATCTTGACAAAGAAGCAGCAAGGCTTACCATCCGCATACGTAAACAAGTCAACACGCTCCGACCATGTAATAGGAACAACCGGATCGACAAGAACAGAAAGACCCTGAAGCGTATCCAGCGACACAGCCTCCTCCTCCGTCTGGGGAACATAGTAATAGCAAGACGGACGAAGCAACCACTGAGGGGCGGCATCCAAATCTGTACTCGTATAATAGCTCACAGACTGAGGACGCGACATCAGAGAAGCAGCCGTAAAGTCAAACCACTGAAGGTCTGTCGTAGTCAGGCCCGACTCCGATAGAAACTTATACCGAAGCGGCATGTTGAAGCCCAACAAAGTATAACCCTCAGAAGAACGTGATGAATCGGAAACATGTAGAACCTCGACGAAAGGACCCGACGTCTTAAACAGATCCCCAAAATCATTAAAAGCAATACTATAAGGAACCCCATTAGACTGCATGAAGTCCAGAGCACGAAGGTCCATGTTCGAAAGGATGAGATCCAAGAACTCATCCCAACCCGGATCAACCCTAAGCTCCTCCAAAAAGTAACTCCGGAAAACCTCACGAACAGCATCTAAAGTCATGACACTCTAATCTACAACAACGTCCGACAACAAAGGATAAGTAGCACCGCCCGTAAGCGGGGAAGCAATCTCGTACTCCACGTACTCACCAAGACCACCGCCAACCAAGCCGTAGATCGTACCCGTCGAATAGTCAACACTACCTACCGTAGACAAAACCAAACTCGAACTCAAGCCAGCACCAAGTGTCGAATAACCTGAAGCCGTAATGCTCGAAGCAGAACCCGACCAGAAAAGACGACTGCCGTTAACTAAGCCGCCAAGCGTGACCAAACCACTCGAAGCAGACAAAATAGAAGACGGGTAAGCCGAAGCACCGAACTCAACCTCCGAGATCAATCTGTAACGGAACTCCGAAGACTCCGAAACGGAAATGACGAAGTAAACAACACCGAAGTAGTACTTCAAACTGTCACCCGAACCACGTGTATACAACGCATACATCGTAGACGGATCAACAACACGAAGCGACAAAGGTGTAGCACCCTCCAAAGACCCAACACCTGCATTAAGCATAGTCAAGCTAAGGCTCTTAGACCAGTTGGAACTACCGTCACCAATAGAAGACCCATCTGGAGCATAGATGTCAAAGCCCGTAAGACCCGCCTCCGACGAAGACATATCCGTCAAAGGCATATACCATACCCCATTATAAAAAGCCGAAGCATTCACATAAGATGCAGGAGTAGCAGACAACAACAACGTCAAGTCATAGTAATAATTGCTGCCCGTGCGGCGGTAGCGAGCAAGACCACTAGGATAATAAGTAGACTCACCGACCGTAACACTCTGAGTAGAGGTGACAGAGCAAATAAGGCTATCCGAAGACGGCCCCGAACCACTAACACCAAGAACACCGTTAACCGTAAACGACGAATCGGGACGAACTACGAAGTCAACACCCCCGACACCGTTAGAAAGCGGAGTAACATACGACGGATGAGAGAAGATAGAATACTTACCCGAATGGAAAACACTCGAATCCTGATACAAACGAACAAGCTTAGCATCCGTACCATTATCGACCCCATCATCCCACATAGCGTACAAGCCACTACCATAAGGAGCAAAAGATGCCGACAAAGGCGGAAGCGCTACAGACGAGTCCGAAAGAAGAAGGCGCCCATCATCCAGCGATACCAAGTAACTTACGCTGCCCCCGCCAAGCCAAACGTAATCACCCAAACCCGACATCGAAACATCGGCAGCGTTCAAGGCGTTACTAAGGCCGGAATCTAAGATCACATACTCCTTAAAGCGGCCCGTAGAGTCAAAGCCCAAAACAAGCCCCGAAGCGTCGTACAGCACAATAGTACCCTCCGACGGCAAAGACCGCAGAACCAAAGAGTTCGAAACCTCCTCCGTAAGCTCCTCAATGGCACGAATCGTAGCCGTAATACCCGAGATACCCTGCAACGTAAGCTCCTGCTGGATCAAAGCACTCGAAACCTGTGTCGACAACGTGACATTATCGTACGAGTACAACTCACGAAGCAAAGACATAGCACGTGGAAGCTGGCTCGAACCAGCACTACTAACATCATGCAGAACAACCGTGAACAGCAACGGCTGGGAGACACTAGTGCTATACTTAGGACCCGGAACCCCGTACTGATACAAGTAATCCGTCAAGAACTCAAAGGCACTATCGCCCTCATGCGTGGGCTTAACATAAATGGAAATAACTCCCGGAGAAACATCAAGCCAGCAACTCTGGACACTAGGAAAGCTCAATACGAAATTACGAATCTGGGACTCTGTGACAATACCCGAATTCTTGAAAACCTCACTAAGAAGGTAATTGCGGGCATATGATAACGACTGCGTCTCGCCATCCTGTGACGACGAAACATAGAACCCAAGATCCGTGGAGTCCGAAGACGACAAAAGCGGCAAAGAACCAGTATAACTCGGCGTCGTAACCTCAAGGCGACTGCCCGAAGATACAGTGAACCTATTATAGGTCCCCTGAAGCCAAACAACCGTATAATTATACTGCGACGGCAAAACAGGCTGCGCCCAGTTACTATCACCGAACAGAACGCACGTCGTATAATCCCACAAGGCACGGACCTTGTACAACTTAGCCTGCGGAGACGACAAAGACGCATTATAACTCGTATAAGGAAAGACCGGACTCACAACGTCACTCGTAGAGCTACTCTGGGCCTGAGCGAAAACCCAGACACTGGAAGACAGAACATCCGAACCCAACTTAACGTAACTGCTCTGGAAAGAACCCGACTGAAGCTCCAAGTACAACTTCCACGGCGTAACACGGTTTCCCGGAACCGTAAAAGGAAGGACCATAGACGAACCCGAAAGCATCTGCATAGGGATACCCTGATAAAGAGTAACCTCCGAATCCGTGCGGCAGTACTCGATATTATAGAACGAAAGCGTCCCAATCGTAAGGCACAACTGGAAAGGCGCACACACAACCGCACGACCGCCCGGAAGACCACGGAACCCAACCTTAACCGACGACGGACGGTTCAAGTCCAAAGGAACATCCTGCGTGTAAGCATACGAGATAAGCTGATCGGCACTATACCGGGCAAGCGATACAACACCATTAACAGCATCACTCAGAACCTCAGCATCCGACTCAATGTTAGCACCGAACCACAAAAGCTCCTTGCCAACCATACTGTCCTTCAACGAAGACCACGAAGAACCACTCTGCGACGAAACCTTCGATACAAGCGAATTATATATCTCCTCTATAGGACGAGCCATGCAATTATAGACAATTAGTTAAACGAACTCAGCGAATACTCAAAATCATCAAGGCGACCACCGTAGGAAACACGGACAACAACGTTATCACCACTAACACGGACGTCCTCACAAGTACAACCACGCAACTGCGTGATCGTAGCCGAAATACCCGCACGCAACGTAAGCTCCTCGACAACGTGCGGCGAAACACGGGAACCTATAACAGGACTCTGCAGAAAGCGACCATACCACGTCTTCAACAGCAAGTACAAAGCCTGCTTAAGCTCGTCATAACCATAGACGAAACTCAACGTAGAAGTGTCCGACAAAACCAACGGAAAATCCATGAAGCATCGATTTATGGGATATATAATTGCACAAAACCAAAAAGCCCCCGCAGCATCACAACAGGACCGCGAAGGCTTAGACCAGAAAACCGTAAACCCCTCAAGGAATGGCGGAGATCACCGCTGCGGCGACATTAATAGGATTCTCAATAGTAGCTAGACCATTAGACACGGCAGGCAACTGCGTAACCCCAAGCTCGTCGCACAAGTCACGGCAGTCACCAAGCAAGACCGAGGCATCATTCAAGGCGGCACCCAAAGAGTCCTTAGCACCCGAAGCAGCCTGACGAAGACCACTGCCCGCAAGCTTAATACCCGCACCTGCTGGAGAAGCCGGAGTAGTCGGAGGACCCGTCAAAGCGGTACCCGCAGCCTCCGTCGCGGTACCCGTCGCAGAACCCGTCAAAACCGTCTCCGCGGAGGATTTAACCTTAGAGAGAGAGTCGCCTAACTTCTCCCACTGTGAGTCAAGCTTATCCAACTTGCGATTAATGTAATCCTTCGCCGCGTCCTTGATCATCTCGCGCAGCGCAGAACGACGACGCTTACCCTCCGCAGGATCGTCCGGAACACTCTCCTCCGACTTATCCAAAGACGCCGAATACTTAGCGTCGATACAAACATCAACATCCAAACCAAAAGGAACTGCCATAATCACCCCCAATTAATGCGTGAACGTCTTATCCTCCAACTCGTAGTACTCCTTGCCAAAGTAAGAAACCGTATTGGTACCACTACCAACTGCAACCAAATCCTTCAATACCGCCTGCATGAAGGACTCCAAAGACGCAATGTTAACAACGCCACGATTAGAACCATCGTGCACTACAACATTACCATCCGTGCTCCGAAAAACAAAACCACTGCTATTCTCATAAACAAACGAGGAACCTACAGTGTACGCAACACCCCATGTAGAACCATCACTACTCACACTCTCCCACAGAACGTTATAACCCGAAGCAGAATCCGTAGCATGCGTACTCCATGAACCGTCACGGCTACGACCCAGAACCAAAGGACTATCGTAGCCATTACTAACATCGACAAAGACAACGTCACCCTCATTCAATGGCGCATTACCCACAACCGGAATACGCAAACTCCGATCCCAGACATTAGAACTCCGTAGCTCAACACGACCCTCACCAGACGGATCACTAGAACTACCGCCTACAACCAAAGCCTTTAGCAACATCCCTACAACAAATAAGGAGAACAACTCTCAAACCTACAACGAAGGACAAATCAAACCAAAACGCAATCCAGCGTTATATCCTGAACAGAACCACTATAAGCAGTACGATAACCACAGCAGAGGTAACCACGGCCCGATTCCCCTACGGCGTCCATATGGCGACACAAGCACCCAGCACCGATATAACCCCCGACAATCTGGACACCGCTAAACTGGACCAAGCTACCACGGAAGAAGGAACGCCAGAAACGATTACGGCTCTCCCAAACGCGACGCTCACAAACGCTGTCATTACTCATATACAGATGAAAGCCGCCAACGCCGCTCCCACCACGAAAAAGCTCACGACGAAGCGAACCAACGCCACCATCACCATCGAAGTAAAAGTCAACAACCCCCGGAACATCCGTCTGCCAACCACGGTCAAGACTAGGACTACCACCTCGGCCTAAAAAGCTAAATCTACTGCTACTAAGATCACTAGAACTCCACAATAACAGATCGTTAAAAATATAACCCCCAGAAGCGTCGTAATGCAAAGTACTACAACCACCACCGAGGCAGGCGCCCCCAAGCGTCAAGGCATCAAGCAACTTAATACCACGAAGACGTGGCAGAACCCAGCGGAAGCGCGAAAAGCTACTACCACTATGACCATTATAAAAAGGAAGACCCAGAACACTACACAACTCCGGCAACGTGTAATCACCATTAACGCAGTCGCTAACAACGTTACACTGATCCCAGAAGCGCTTAGGATAGCATACGTAGTCATACTTATCGTCCCCAGACCCCACGCACGAAATAACAACCCATGAAACGTCGCTGTCCCCAAACGTGAAAACGTCACTAGGCAAAGCAGAACGAAGCGTGAACCGTAACTCAGGGCAGTACTTCCAAACACTCTCCTCGAAACTCCAACTCGTAGGCGTAAACTCCAAGGAACCAACACGTAAGATCAGAGAACTCATAACATAGACCCCTACTGCAAACTCAAGCCCGAAACAATGTCCGGACTCAGATAACTTATAGAAACACCGCTAGGAATAGAAAGCCAGTTAATACGAGGATTCAATACGCGAAGAATCCTGCGGTAATAACTAGAATCACTCCCGTACAACTCACGGCACAACCATAACAGATTGCACCCGACACTCGTCTCATATGTAAGACTCCCGTAACTCTGATAAGCCTCCTCAATAGTCATTACAAAAAGATTTTTAAACTAAAGACGACCCGTAACCGCACCGTAAAGCATATCCGCAGTAGCAACACGCAACGTCTCAATCGACAGGTTAACCTCTATAACCTGCGGAAAACCACCGTCATAATACAACTCCGGAATACGAACACGCAAACTACGGATGAAAACATCATCAACATAAGTCCGACCGTAACCCAATGCCAAACCGCTACCCGAAGTCTGGTAATATCTTACCTGACCACCCCACGGAAAACGACTAGGTGTATTACTACCCCTAGTCCGAAACGTAGGAGGCGTAACCAAAGGATAAACACTACCTACATACTTATCAACGAAGTCCGCAACACCAGAAACAGCGTCCGCAGCGCCCGACGAAAGCTTACTGAGAAAATCGTAAATATTACGTGTAGACGGAGTATTTAAGGCCGAAATCCAATCCTGAATAGAAGCGTCCAACTCCGAAGCATGATCACGGAACCAATCCTGAACACTAATAGCAGCACCCGAATCAGGATCGGTAGTACGACGAGGGTAAGTAAGGAAAAACAACCGAAGCAATGGGGCAAAGAAATCATGCTGCACGCTCGTCTCCAAAACCAAGTAGCACTTAACACTAAAACTCAAAGGCTCGCTACCCTGAAACTTAAACTTATGTGGATAGTCAACCTGAGGAACCAAACCCCAGCCAACCTGAAGCGCAGAACCCAAAGTCTGACCAACAATAGTATCACCGAAGCCACTACCCGGAAGCGCACCGAAGACAGACGTCGTCTTGATAGGTGCCTCAAGACCAAGACCACCCTCAGAGTACATACCGAAGCTCCAAACACCAGCAGTGCTAGAACTACCATCGGAGTACTCACCTGCAGGATCACTACAGCTCGTAACAAAAAGCCGTATCTTATTTAAATCCCGGATCTGTTGGACACTCAATGACATCACAAAACTATTTCTAGGATATATAATTGCTTAAAACCAACACCACAACCATACGGCATACACAACCCTAAGTAAAACCCGGAACCCACAACGAAGGCCGAAACCAAATCCACACAACATACCGGAACCCGCACAACCCACAACTCACAACCCCGCATAACCCCCATAAACCACAACGAAGGCCGAGGAAAGCCCCGGCCTGTCATCGTAATAAAATAGTAAGTCCCTACATATACGTATGTGCTCGTCAAAACTTCTGATAGTTGGAACTAAGCCCCGAAACATCCTGCTTATTCACTGCCGACGAGAAGTCATTGAAAGCAACAGCACGAACCTGCTTAATAGCTGTATCCGACACAATCGAAAAAGACTCCTGACGAGCAATGGCCTGTGTGAGCTTCTCAATAACCTCCGGCCGACGAACGTCAATACGCTCATCAACACCATAACCGGAAAACTCCGAAATGTTACGTGCATACTGAACGATATCGTCCCCTTCGTAAGCCGGACGGTTCGTGTAACCCCCACCGACATACATACGGGAAATATCACCAATGGTAGTCCAAGCGCCACCAGACCGGGAAATATCCTTCCGAGTCTGGTAGTTCAAAAGGGTACCCATAGTAGCACGAAGACTCCACTCCGGAGAAGTGAAGCGCTCGAAAACACGACCCCCAGAAGCTTGAACCGTACCCGACTTGCCTTTCCACTGTGTGCCGAAAGCCTGCAAGCCTGTCAAATTATAAGCATTCTTAGCTAAGGAGGAACCTAGAGTAATAGAATAACCCTGAGCCTGTCTATCTGCCGGAAAAGAAGATGTCTGTGCCATAGGAACTGAAATACCTAACTCCGGCATGATGGAAGCAGGATTAACCGTCGAACCCATATTCGAAGCACGCCGGAAAGTAATATGAAGATGAGCACCAGTAGTATGTGTACCCGTATTACCGGAAACGGCTACAACGTCCCCTTTGCGGACACGTGTGCCCACCGGAACAAGCGAATTGTCCTGCAGGTGGGCCATGCCTATCACTATGCCGTTATCAAGCGTAATCTGGAGCGATTTGCCGCCTGAACCGCCCTCCCAGACGCGAGTCACAACACCATCACCTAAAGACCGCAAAGGAGTGCCTCCAGCAATACGCAAATCAAGACCAGAGTGAGGTCTACTATGAAGTGAGTCAATAATACCATACTCGGTAGAAACAACACCCTTATCCTCACGGATGTACTCCTCACCAACAAGAAGCTTATATAACTCAGAACCAACATAGCCCTGAACCTCCGAGTAAGCCCGAGTACCTCGAACAACTGCACCACCCCCGGACCCGGTGGCAAGTTCCGAAAACCACGTAGGAACCAAAGCCCACTCTGCCGTAAAGTCCGATTCTGAGCCATCGATCTTCAACTTGGCGGTAGATGCCCGGTGGATCAATTTGAAGCCGCCAAACAGGAGAAAACCCCACAAGGCAGCCTGACCTACGGACATCACAATATCCAAAAGAGCAAGGCCCGCCTTAACCGACGCAGGAATAGCAGCACTCCCCGCACGACGCAGAAGCCAGCCTAGAACCCCACCGCCATCCTCGTCATCATCCGTAGAAGCAGAACGCTCGGCATCATCCGCAACGTCATCTATGTCATGAGACTCAATGTAAGCACGTAAGGCAGACGGAGACATGGCAGGCAGCTCTGCATCCGCAACATCCTCCGAAGACAGTTGGGCCATAGCCGCAGCCCAGACCTGCAACGTCTCAGCGGAAAGAGCCAGAAAAGCATCAACACCCGCACCCTGTATGTCAACCTCTGCCCTCTGCATTACATAGAGCCTGTAGGATCGTTAGCGGTACGAATGACCGTGGTAGAATTGTTATTGACCATAGTAGCATTGCCGGAACCCTCAGAGGTCGACGGTGACGATGCCCGATACTCACGAAGGACATCCAACTGATGGGCTAAAGTGTCAACCTTGTACAGCAAAGCATCCAACTTTAAATCGGAAGCAGAAACATACTCCTCCAGCTTCGGAGCAGCAGAACTCGTCGTAGTCTGTATAGACCCCGCAATACTAGGCAAGAAAGTGGAAAGCTGAAGTTCAGGCACCACCGCAGAATCACCTCCACGAAGACGAATGTTACGCAACGCCAAAGCACGCTGGAAGTCTGCCAAAGCTCCTGCAGATGCACGGCGACCCGTAGCGCCCTTCATACCTAACTTCATTATCCCAGCATCCACATTATCACCTGCAAACATACTGAGGATATTGAATGAAGCCGCAGTCTGATAACCTACCACGCGCGGATCGCGCAAAGCATCATACTGACGCTGCATGTCCGCAGTGCGAAGCAAGCCACGACCGGATGGTGCTACGTTAACCTCACCGCGAGCAATCTTATCCCAAGCCTCTACAAAGGCCGGGTCTGACTCACCACCTTCGTAACCCTGAGCACTCGCAGCCATAGCACTGTCTACAGTATTAAAGAACAAATGGGAATACATACCATTTGCACGACCTAAATAATCTGCAGGGCGACCAAGCTCAAGACCAACGTTACCACTCGTAATCATCCGATAAATCTCAGGATGCTGAGCAAGGAAAGCACGACTCTCCTCCGGAGAAGACTTACTCAGCCAATCCATAAGCTCACCACGAGCAGCATCGGTCGATAACCCGGTCTTACCCAAGACCAACTCTGCATACATAGCAGGATTAGATGAGAAAGCAGAAGACAGCAAAGCATATGAGTTAGACCGCTGACGCTCCGACTCAACCTGAAGCAACAACGACGTAGAATAGCCCATCTGCTCTTGTGGAGACAAAGAGTCATATGAAGTCGTCCCGGAGGCATCCTCGATCTTACCCAGAGCAACCAATGACGGAGAAGACCCCGAACCCTCGGTAAAAAGATAAGCTGCAGCTAAACCATGCTCAACGGCCCACGCGGCAGAGACAATATTAAAAGTCTTGCGCTGAGTCTCCTTAATCTCAGACCACGCCTTAATGGAGAACAACGCCAAAGCAGCAGCACTCGCAGGACCACCAGCGTACAAGGCAGATAAACCCTTCTTCAGTACAACGTCTGCACCCAAAGCACCGAACCCTAGCTTAGCAGCAGCAGACAAAGCCTCGTCAACCCCCGACGCAGCAACAGAACGATCAATATCCGATAAGCCGAGAACACGCATCGGCTGCATACCTCCAACATCCCTATTGAAGCTATTAACATAACCCTGCAAATCGGAATCCATGCTCTTATAAAGCTCATACCCTGCGTTAGCAGAAGCAATAGTAGCATCACGGGTAGACTTGGTAGAAGACATAACCAAGTTGAATACATCTCCAAGACGATTCCAGATAGCATCTATCTTATCGCCCCACTCCTTCCACTTATCCGGATTGAGAAGAACATCGTTCAACCACTGCTGAACCTTCTGATTGCTGAAAAGACCATACAGAACGCCAACCGTCCCCGCAATGCCGCCCAGCAACTTCAAAGTAGACCACCAATCACCACGACCGCTCTTAGACGGCTTGGCCTGTCTAGGCTCAAGACGTGCCGGAGCACCCTTCGTAGGCTTGCCCAAAGAAGCAAGGATCGCATCCGACGTAGTCTGAATAGTAGCCACCGACTGATCGAACTTCTCCTCACGCTCAGCCTCGTCCAAAGAGTCTATAAGATGATCATCAGACGAGGAACGAAGGCGATCCCACGTGCCGCCCGAAGTCAAGCCACTACCAAGCTCGAAAGCACTCGACTGCAAAGCAGCACTCATGCCGGACCGCGACGGACCACCACCCGAACGGGTAGCCCACGAAAGCATAGCATCAATCTGGCGCGGAGACAAGCCCCCAAGCGTAGAACCTAACCCCGCGGCGGCAACACGCTCCGAAACACTCAGAAGACCAACACGCTCACTAGAGGAAATGCGCGGAAACGATGCAGCACCCGAACCCCGGCGTGCTAAATCCGAAACACGAGACTCCTGTGTAAGCAACGAATCAACGGGCTTCCCCGACATGACGTTAGAACGGATGCTATCAAGCAAAGCTAAGCGGGCTGACTTCTCGGAAGACGAAGCAGACGAAGACTCAATCGTCTTCATCTTATCATCCAGCGAAGCCAGCAACTTCAAGGAATCCTCCAGAAGCTCCTTGTTAGCAAGAAGGTCCTTGCGGCTAAGATTGACCTTGTCAATCTTCTCCAAATACTCATCCAGCGCGGCATTCAGGCCGCTAATTTTAAACTTCTCGTCCGACGCCATATAACAATACCACTACTTAGCCTGAGCACGCGCATTCGCCTCAAACTGCGCAAGCATAGGCATAGAAAGCTCCAAGAAAGACTTGAAGTCAACCATATGTGAAATCTGAGAGAAACGGTTGACAAGACGGGCAGAGTCTAACATCTTAACCGTATCCCCAAAAGGAACCAAAACCTTAACATCACGACCGCACTCATGGCACTTACCCATTACACTAGGTCGAACACCATGAAACACAACCTGCGTAAACAGTAACGCCGAGAAATATACCGCCAACGGATACTGACTAATAACATCAATACCTTTAGCAATAGCCTCATTATCGCTACAATCCTGACCAAGCGTAGCAGCCATGAAAGCCTGCTCATAACGAAGACTGTAATGATCGTAGTCGGCTAAAGCGTACTCGACCAAGCGCTCCTCGTCCGAAGCACGGAGAATACGATAAGTGTACTCCGTACCCAAGTCATCCCAAGTCTTCTTAACCTCCGACGGCGTCTTGGGGGCAAGCTCAATAACCTCCTGCTGAGTAATGTCATAAACAACAGAGCTGACAACGTCCTTCCCACCATCCTTACATACAGGACAAACAAAGTCCGTAGTGATCTGGTTCATACAAACACCCGACGCAGCGATCATAAACAAATAATCGCGGTCGCAGATGGTCATACGCTCAAGGTCCTCCGGGTGTGCCAGAAGCATACGAACAAACTCCTGACGAATCTGCTCCTCCGTGTAATCCGTAGAAGCAAGCTGGGAAAGATGACCGACAAGCGGCGTGTTTAAAACAGTCTGCGTGAGACCAAAGATACCATTAGACGGAAGCTGAACTATCATATGAAATTAATTTGAAGACGTGACATGGAAAGAACGAAGGTGCTCGGCCTTCGAAATAGCCTTACCCAAGAACGTACCGTCCTGCCAAACAACGAAACGGTAACCTATTTGCTGTGACCAAGTCATAGGAGCAACCGCAGACGGATTCACAGCAGGCGTAGGCGTCCCAAAAACGCAGCCCTCGAACCTGCAAAGCTCAATCGGGGTATCCTCCATAGAGCTGCCACCCGCACTCGGACGGTAAAGAGCGTAAAGGATAATCGTAGGACGAACATAAGTGCTACCCGTACCCCCTAAAGAATTGATAATACTCTCGTTGGTAGCCTGCTCACCTACAGGACGACTCGTAATGGGGGAAGTAAAGTACTCCGAAGACGGCAAGCGCAAAGCCCCGTTAGGTGCAAACTGATCATTGTACAAAAACAAAGACGGGAAACTAGCGCGAGTATAACCCGGGTCGCCGGAAACATAGAAATTGATAGTCAAGTAATCCTGCGAAATAGACGGCATGGAAACACCCAAGACCGAGCTATGTGGTGACCATGACAACGTAGCACTCGGACCACTCAAACTCGTCAAAAGGAAATCCGTGGAATGCCACTGCAAGGAGCTATCACTACCGTCCACAAACGTAAGACGAAAGTCACCCTGCAAAAGCGGAGCAATGACATGACGAGTACCGGAGGAACCTCCCGAAGCCGAAAGACTCATGAACTCACGACGCGAAGCAACAGCACGCTGAACCAAAGTACTTAAACGACCCATAACTCTACCCCACGTTAGTCAATTTCGTAATGTACGTATAGTGAACCTTCACCGACCACAAAACAGGATCACCCGCGGAACCCGCAACGGAAAACTGGACCGGATCGATGTCCGTAATAAAAGCATCGCACAAGGTGCAAGCCGTAAGCAACGTAGATGCAGCAGCAGATGCTACATTCAAAAGATTACTAAAGAACGAAGCACCACTCCCTATGTTGAGAACATTGGAGACATCACCCATAATAAGATGAATATTATGAAGACGCTGCTCGTAGTAAGCACGCTCAATCTCATAACGAACTGCCGTGAACCTACTATCCGGAACCTCGAAAGACCAGTCCCCCGACTGGAAAACCTGTGTCGGAAGCTGAACAGAAACACCACGAACCGGAACCTCAACCTTAGCATACTGCTCAGTAGGAAAAGTCAACGACTGAACAAGAAACATAGACTGAGGTAAATTAGACCACACCATCGTAATATCCCGCTTCGTCAAAGGAGCAGGAATCGCAGCAGTGAAAGCAGAAATCTTAATACTCATCGTAACACCAATCTGAAAAAAAAGGAAGCTGTGAGGTGGGACACTACAACCCACGCCCACAGCCTCCTAGAAGTGGATAAATATACCCGGAACTACAACCCACGAAGGTTCTTATTCTCAAGCCACTGGTAAATGAACTGATACTGCCACTGCCAGTTGGTCTCCGGGGTAGCCTGATTAAGCTGAACGTCACCACGGCCCGCAAGCCACGCACCATGCAAAATGACCTCGAAAGACTCGTTACTATTGAGGTCGCGGGCAATGACACCAATGTCACGCCACTGCGTAGGATCAACCGTCAAACCACCCGTAAGCTGATTCCAAATCTCAGAACGGATGCCATCCAGAATGGAACTGATAGTACCGTCGTCCGTCTCCGGAACAACAAACTGCCACGTGCCCGAATTCTGAGCAACCGTAGGATAGCGAATCTCCTCGCCCGCAACGTACAACCGCGTCTGACGGAGAGAGTCCGACGGAAACGACGTGCTCTGAACCGTGATGCTGTAATCCTCAAAACCCGGAATGGACAACGCGAAGTTGTGAATATTCATCGGGTTCGTGATGATACCCGTGAAAGTCTGTATTTTACGTGTCATAGGACAAGCAAGAAATTTAATTAATTAACCATCGAAACAGACGAACTAACACTACCATCACGGACGATGATGTTAATATTAACACCCTGCGTCAACTTCAAGAAGTAGCAGACAATATTAATATTCAAGTACTCACCACCGTTCGTCAGATCATTGCTGTTCAAAGAATCACCGATATCAACATACGACTCGGCCTTAAGCTCATTGCGAGAAATGAACCAGCTAAGCATCGTATTCATGCGACCTTCGAGGTCAATACGCGAAGCCTTGTTAGCGGCAACGTCCGTATGGATAACTTGCTCAATGATGTCGTAGCTATTACTAAGCAAGAACTCGATGACACGCATAACGTTCGCCTGAGCAAAGTAGGAAGTGCCGACTCCGTAGAGACCCTTCACGTCAAAGATGAAGTTACCCGTAGCAGTGCTATAAACAGAACCAATACCGTCCTCCTTATGCATCTCAACGACATTCTCAAAGCTCATAGTCCGAACAAGCGTCGACGGGTAAGTACCATAAGCCTTGTAAGACGGAAGCTGGTTCCGATTGCGAGTAGAAGCAGTAACAGCACTAATACGTCCACACCACCCTGCAGTACAGTCAAGGTTATAAACCTTAACGCCCATCGTAGTACGAAGCGTATAGCGCTCCCAACCAACGATGCCGAACGAGTGCATGTTCAGACCCGCATTAGCAATAGCGTCGAACCAAGTGCGAGCATTCGTACGGGTAGTAGTCTCCCAATTAACTTCGTTAGGATTGATCCACGCAGACGAATTAACCGTCGTAGGGAAGCCAAGCAAGGCGCAGCAGTCCTGACGAAGCTCGGCGATCTCAGACATCTTAGTCATGACTGCACCCGGACCCGCAGAGGAATCAAAAACAGGATTGCTATTGCCTTCCAGATAAGCATCCCAAAGGTAACTATTAACCAACTCCGTAGACGACGAAATGTCACGATCCTTGAAAAGCTCGTAGGCTGCGACGAAGTCATCTGCCACGTAAGCCGGAACTGTAGAAGAAGGAGAAGCAATGCCCGGAATCTCCGCATCAGCAACTGTGTATGCGAACGGCGCGTTCGTCAAAGCAACACTAACAGACTTACCCGCAGCCCACGCAACGTCCGAAACAAAGTACGTAGAGTCATTCGTAATGACATCAGCGTAATTATACGAAACACCGTTGTAGGTCAAGTCCACAAGCGAGAAAGTCAAGGTCTCAAGGATATTGGTGAAAGACGGCTGCGCCGTAGCACCCGAAGCCTTCGTACTCTTACCACGAGTCGAAGCACCTGCAGTAGTGTAAGTCTGACCCGAATAAGCTGCAAGCTCCAGACTATACATCTGGGTGCCCAAGAACGTCTTAGGCGACGCCGACAAAGTAATCTGGGCTGGGAAGCCTCCCGGATAACGAAGACGGAACAAAGCCTGAACCGTAGGTTTAGGATCGCCCTCAAACGAAGTCTCGATAGCCGTAGCTACAGCCGAGAAGTCAATAGCCGAAGAATCGGTACTATAAGGATACGAATAAGTACCTACCGTACCAGCACTCGTAATATACACGAACAGCCAATTCTCTTTACTGCCCAAGCGGACAACCTCGATGTAAGACTGATTCTTCTCGAAAGCACGAAGCGCCGTGGCAAGCGTGCCATTCAAACGACCCAAACCCTGAGGATTGAAAATAGAACGGAAAGTGGTACTATTGCAAACAACAGGTGTCCCACAAGGACCCCAGTTGGCATCCATAACCATACCCATCACGTCATCAGTACTAGAAGCCTCGACGTAGTTGGTTTCATCGGTGTATTGCACTGAAATTAAGGGATTTGCGCTCTTTCCCATGATTGTAAACCAGTTATTTATTTATGGGATATATAATTGCATGAGTATCTTTATGTACATAATGCCAACGGAAACCACCCGACGTAATATGCTCCCCTCTACAGCATCCACGAATACCATAGACAAGACCATAAGTCGCCTTAGCGGCAGCAACTGCAGACGGATAAACATGCAGCAACTCGCCCTCCAAACTGAACTGACCCACATAACGATCTGAACGCTTGATGGCTGGCGGTGCAGGATTCTTGAAAACCCACTTGAACCCATAAGCCGTCTTTAAAGTGCCGCGACAACACTGACTAATAGGGCCATAACAAACTCCCAGCGCAGCACTTGCCTCAACAGCGCTATCAAACTCCGCCAGCAACTCACCCGACAATGAATACTGTAGCACAGCCTTACGATTAGCAGCATGCAACTTAGCAACATGAGAAGGATCAAGTCTGCGCCCCTTGTGGATAGCTGATAAAATAAGCCCAGTACCTGCATGATGTGGAACCCCACGCAAAGCTAAAGACATAGCACGCCTAGCAGCCTCTGAATGCTTTCTGCCCTTATGAGCAGCCGACAGCTTCCGGCGTGTCTCCTCCGAAGCCTTGCGGCCCTTAGCCGCACGAGAGATTTTCTCCTTCGTCTCCTCTGAAAGTGGGCGACCCTTGTATAAGGCCGAAAGACGCGCTTTAATCTCCGGGTGGCACTTGTAACCAAGACGACCCTCGCCGCCTCGTGTGAGGTTATAGCCGTGCTCCGGGTTATTAGAGTCATAACGCCAAATAAAGTAAACCTCCAGCGCATTAAGCCAAACCATAAGGTCGGACCGCGAAGGGCTAAGAACCTCCGCCAAAACCGTGTAGCCCCACGTCTCCGGCGGATAGCGCTTCCGGGCGTCACGAATTAGATAACCACCGTAGTCGCGCTTGGTATTTAACCAATGCTCCTGACGCTTGGTCTCATTCGTGGTCAAGCCGACGTAGTACTTAACCGACGGCGAAGTCCGCAAGTAAATAATACCCCGATACATATAAGGATAATACGTATACAATCGCAACAAAAGAAGCAGCAACCTAAGTCACCGCTTCACTTTATCAATGAAAAAATTTTGAGGTCGCAAGACCAAACACCTCGCAAAAACATATACGTATAAAAGCTACGCCTTCGAGATAGTACCCTCGACCGTAGGCGGCTCGTCGGGAATAATCCCGCCAATAGGAAGCGGCCCCTCCGCAATGAGATACTTCTCCGCCATAACACCGTTAGGAACAAGCCAAAGACGGTAGCCGGCCCAACGATGGGCTTCATCATAATCTTCAAGAATCAAACTCGAACGCCAGCGCATATGAAGCACGCGCCGGGCACCCTTCCGGTCCAAGTTGTCACGCTCGCTCTCAACACGGAACCGAAGTAACCTCATGCCTACGTCTAGATGCCAGTCATCGTCCGGATGGATAATATGAGCGTAGGAGTCATAAGACCACCGCTGACGAATAGTATTAGCAACACGCCAGATGTCCTCCTGCTTCTCGACGACAAGCTTAGCGTCGTAAATCTGCTCGAAAGGAAAAGCCCGCATGTGCTCCAAAGTGCCGTCAGCAGTAGTGCAGTACGAGTCGTAAGCCTTCGGCAACGTGAGATCAGCATCCTCACGGCTGTAAACCAACGACGGATACTTAAGATGATCGTCCAACGCCAAAAGCTTATCTATGTCGGAAGCGTAAATGGCTTCACGCAACGGAGGATACGCTGCATGAAACCATTCCAAAACCGCCTTCTCGTACTGAAGCAAAAACATGCTACTTCGATGCTAACTTTTTAATCCCATAAACATAGTCCTCTACGTTCAAAGACTTACTGAGAAGATCCTCAACCCCAGACAAGAACGCAGCCAAAGCGTACACACTGTTCAAAGACGAAGCGTCGAACGATACCTCAATGGGGTCTTCATATACATCCGAAAGGTCTTCGTATGCGTAAACCGTGACCGTAGAATCATCGAAGCCAAGATAAACCTCATCCCCGTCAACCGACTTAAAAAAACCCTCAAGGCGATCCGGCTCCGAAGACGCAACCTCGAACGTCGGAACCATAGACAAAATAGATGCCGCAGCAGCAGGAAGGCTGAACGTACCCGTAGAGTCCGTAACCTCCTCCTTAACCTCGGCGTTCAGATCAACCATAGACGGAATATCCTCCGCACCGCCCTTGTGGTGAAGATGATAATCGGCAAGACCTTTCGAAATGCGCTTGCCTGTAGCAACCTTATCGTTTACCGATGCCGAATTCTCGGAATCGCAAACATGTGAATAAAAAGCCCCCATAATATAAAAAAAAAATTATACTCCAGATGTGTAAATGAAAACCTCCGCCTTCATCTCCTCGTAGCGATCACGACACTTATCCGAAAAGGATGCTAAAGCATCAAGATTGACCGAGCCATTATCTGCGTCCAGAACAACAGACCGCAAGATGGTAAGTTCCTTCTCTGCCATCTGCCAAAGAACATACATCTTAGCGTAGATAAGGCGATCCCCCGCCAAAGTATCCAAGTCCGAAAGACGCAAATAACGACGGTAGGTGAGAACCGCAGGAACGTAACGAATCAAAGCCCTATGTGAAGCAGCATCAAAATCAACACGAACACTACGGTTACCCTGAAACTGAAAGTCGATCTTAGCATTCACAACAGCGAAAGCATCCTCCGGGAGCGACGTGGATTGAGACGAGCAATGAACATACTCCGTGATGTACAAGTCCGAACGAAGCTCGTCAACACACGACGAAATAAGATCATCCAAACTGCTAACCGCAAACGACGAAACACCATCACCCTCCCAGATCGAAACACTCCGAGGAATAGGATACGTCGCAAATAACTTATCTTTAAAACTCAAGGACGCCATAGAACTCACCCATTAACGTACATATGCTGGCACGAAGCGCAGAAAAACAACCGACCACTACAATCCCGAATAGCAGAATAGCCCTCCGGCGCCGAAGGCGTAGAAGACGGAACAGGACGCCCGCCGAACACAAAGTCCGAAACAACACCCCTAGCATCCTTCACATAGAACCGCTTAATGCCACGAGGAACAGTAACCGTAGACACAGCCTCGAACGGAAACCATGACTTCTTGTCCCAAGACATACTAATCGGAGAACCCCCGTAAATAACACGCATAACTGAAGGTGCACCGTAGGCATCCTGAAGGGAGACGCTCTTCATCGCCTGATGGAAAGAAACCCCATACACGCAAAGCGTATCATGATCATCTCGGCGCTCCGGATAAACAAGGCATTCCAAGATGCCTTGAGAATTGCGATTTACAGGCTTAACCGCAGAGACCGAATAAACCATGCCGTCAATCAGAAAACGATCATCAAGCATCGGCAAACGCGGAAGCCCCAAGCATGTCATATTAACAACCCACGGAATGAGATCACCGTCCTCGACCAAAGCATCATCACCGAAAGACTCCTGAACATAAAACATGTCCGGATTCTTCTTCACAATAACCTGCTTGAAAATACGAGCAACCTCAAAAGAAGTGCCATCCTGATAAATGTCAAACTCCGTCTTATTGACCATAAAGAAACAGTCAGAACGAAGCGGATGACGAGATATACGAATATCCGCCATCCGCGCAGCAAAAAGCGTAAGCGCGTTCAGCCTTATATCAGGTGACTCCGACATAGAAAACTAGGCGTTACGCAGAATGTCATTAACAGAAGACAAAGCCTCCGAATAAACACCGTTGATCTGAACAGCAGCAGCAACCGCAGACATAGCGTCGTCGAACACTGTATTCAGAACAATAGCATGGACCGACGAAGGAATATCCGAGCCGACAATATCCATACGGACATCCTGACTGTCGACATCCTTGGAAATCTCAAAAGACGCCTGCGAAAGCTTACCTTTCAAAACAGCAGCATCACCCTCACCACTGATAACCCAAGCATCCGACTTAGGCGCCGTTGCCTCAAGCTCCTCCTGAAACGTAGCAAAGTCTGCAGACAAAACACTATACAAATCCATAACCACCAAATTTTATTTGTGGGATATATAATTGCACGCGCGCACTAGGAGGCCCACAAACCAATAAAGGTAACCCAAGACCGCAAAAAGAACCGCACAGGCAAGCCAAAACCCTAGAAGATATAGAACAACCCCAATGAGAAACTCAAAGACATCCAGAACGACCATAAGGTACCAAATTTTGAATTGTGTGTTAGTCCATCAACCGCAAAAAGCGGCAAATCTTATGAGGTAGCTTCAACCGAAGCTTCTCACACAGCAAAACCCAACGCAAATGGGACGGGTGAGACATATAGAAAAAGGCAATACCCGCCTCATAACAAAAGCCATAGAACAGTCCGTGATTATACGGAGGTAACTCAACCTGATTGCCATTATCTAGAAAGCGAACGACGAAGCTACAACTGCGGAAGCCAACAACCTCTGCATCATAACCTCGACCAGCCCAGTATACATAAACCCTATCACCACGCTTAACCCTCCGATGGCGACCAAGACGGAATCCCATAACTACATCAACTTAGAAGCATAAAGAGAATGCAACGCATGCAAACAACGTAACCGAGAAGTAGTATCATGAAGTGGCCACCAGTACAATGAATGCGAACCGCCAGAATGATACTCACTAAACTCAGGAATTAAGTCGAAAACAGAACACGAGAACGGTAAAATGTGATTATTAAATAAAATATTCGATAAACGATAACCAAGCTTAGCAGAAGCATCGTAGAATACATAGCATAACCCCGTAAGGTCACCCTGTGCAATATGTTGCTTATAAAGCAAAGTAGCCTCATTTATTATAAGAATCGTATCCGCAATCCTATGTGTACGCCAATAATCAACAAAGCTCTTACGTAACCGAGCGGAATAATAGAACATCAAGTAATCTATAATAGGATCATCACCAATCCGACGAGCCGTAAATACAATCCCGAAACGCGCAAAAGACTTAAACAGCCACGACTTGAAACGTAGCAGACGAACAGGATGCAAAGCATCACGTGCAGAAAGCGATAAGTCGCAATCAAGGGTAGACAAGGCGAGGGACACCCTCCGACGAACACCCCAAGACAACGGCATAGTCTTAGCGTAACACACCGCATAGTAACAAGCCAAGTCACGCTTGTTAATGGAAAGTAGAATAGCAGCTAAATCAAACTCCATATAATGCCTAAAGATGATCAATAACTTTGTAGTCTAAAGCGTAAAGCTCATATGCTGACTTAGTCCTTGAAGACTGCAACACCGGATTGCCATTATCATCCACTAAAACTATCTTGAGATATAATGTCCGTCGAAACACAGTGCGATCTACAATCTTATATAACGTCTGAGAGCCAAACGGCTCACACGCTGGTTGAAGAAGAATGACCCCCGGAACAAGACGTCGACAATAGCAACGATATCGATAATATCGATAACCCGCCGCAGCTACAGCAACCAGAAGAACAAACCATAAAATATAAAGACCAGATCACATACTACTCAAAGCACTTAATAACAGAAGCCCACGAGGAAACACAACAGTACATATAACTACAGAAAATTAACGCAATAAACGTACGCATCACCGTCGACGATGATCATAAATAACCGCTGGATAAAACATCCGAAAAATCGAAACCCACTTAAGATGAACCGAGTTCCAATAAGTATGACCCCCAATAGAATCACTCCAAGTAAATAGCTCCCTCACGAAGTCAACACAATCCTGATAAGAAGCATCTGCATACTTCTCAAGCAAGAACTCCCGGAACCACACAATGGAATCATAACCATAATCAAACTCATACCTAGACTCATCCACACCTTTCAGCACAACACCATTCTCTGCAGCCACACTGCCGATAACTTGCCAAAGAAGACGCTCACTTGCAAGGAAACCAAGAAACTCCGAAATAACCTGACGTGAGTCTAAACTTAGAAAATCCATGACCAAAACCCATATTAAATTATCTGTAGAACTATCTCTACACCACAAAAATAGAAAAGTTAATTTAATAATCCAAATTTATGAAATAAAACAGAGACTTGAAGTGAACTACCCGACTAAAACAGCATAAAGACAGAAACATCACTCCGACAGAAAACGATCCAAACAAAAAGACTCATACTCCTCAAGGCGAACCAATAACGGATTAAAGATCGTATTAGCGTCTATATACGGCATAGCCTCCGAAGACCATGTAGTGCAAGGATTAAATACCTCAACCGTAACTGCTGCGAACGAATTAGCCCCATAAACGCTCACATGGTACGAAGGTAAGGACTCAAGACCTAAATGAGGGCAAATCTTGACTACAGGCTTCGTCTGACCAGAGTGCAACGAACCTACGGGAACTTTTTCGTAGGTAAAAGAATACGAGTCAAAAGAAAGACTAACAAGTTTGTCAACAAGCGCAATAAGCTGCTCCTTTGAAATCTTCATAACAAATAAATAAAAAGCCTAATAAAGAGGGTCACATTGCTCCGACCGACCCAAACCTGAAACAGCAACACAATCCATAAGGCGACTACACAAAACCTCAGCATCTGACGCTGACAGCGTCGTAGACCAAATAGCAGAAGGCCCAACCTCCTTAACCGCCGCAAACACCACACCCTCCGACGGAGCAGCGTAAACCAGAATGACAGAAAACGTAGGAGCTGTAGGAAAAACAGAAACCGGGGTGAAAGTGAAAACTACCGTCCGATGGCCGAAATACAAAGTATCGTCCGAACCCGTATCGATCTCGCAAGTGCAAACGCCCACATGACAACTCAGAATTCTACCAATAACAGAATCAAATTCCTCCTTCGAAATTTCCATAATATGATTGTTAAAGTTGCCTAACTCTAGCTACCGCCGGGAAACAGATTACATCAATATTCACAACCTACCAAGCCTATCGAGCCTATCACCCAGCCATAAAAGCAGCCTGCCCATCCCCACTAGAATCCCTAAGCCTGCGAACAAAACACCATAAGCAATAAGATAGACTGGAATAGCAACAAGCCAGTGCAACACCATAAACAGCGGAGAAATAACATGGCAGAACCTAATGCGCTCGTGGCTCGGCTTAGCGCAACCCAGATACAACCGGAGTGACCATGCCGGAATATAACCCCAAGACCATCGAAGCTCTATCGCCCAGTTACCAGTCTTATAGTTGCGGCCTATATTCAGTAACCCTCGACGAAGAAGGAAACCATGCCCGTACGCTCGAATTGTTTTCACTTCTCGTAAGGATTCTGTTGTAAGTCTCGGACGCTGACGGCCAGCCCCTCGTAGATTAAACCACGATAGTCAAACATCCACTCACAAAGCTTATCAATGACAGGTATTATAAGCCATTCAGGCAGTGACATCAATAACTCGGAAGTACTCCATATAGGGTCATATTTACCAAACCAATTTATTAAATCATACGTCCAATTCGAATCATTGCCATCCTCGCGGGTCATTTCGGCAATACACTCAATCGGAATGAATGTTTTGCCTTTGTGGGTAATCGATCCGGCAAGATCGGACATCGGACGAAGGATGGGCCTTATATCGGCGATATAGGTGTATTGCTCATAATTCCCGGCACTGGACACCAAACCAACATCACCGTCCCTACAAGGGTCTATATTGCCAAGCTGGCGTATTGTCCAAATATCCTGATACGCCTCTTGAACTTTTAAACCATACGGTAGGTACCCAGCAATGTCAGTGAGCGTTAATTCACGTTTCATCTGTTTAATTTTTAAGTATACTGTTTGAACTAATTCATCAACTGATACATCCGCACAAGTCACAACATCTCATACACGCAATTCATCTTGGTAGAGCATTAAATCGTAGTCCTCAGCCCCCCTTTCTCGACTGCCAAGTCATAAAGCTCTTGCGGTGTCATTGCCTTATTTTTTAGGAAGATTAGTATAACCGTCGGAGAACATCCAAATCCCTAAGCATGTCAAAACAACATAAAGCACCAACTTAACCCAAGCGCCTGCTTCATAGGACGGAACCACAAAGGACAGCCCCACAACTACTAACAACAGACCTGCTACTGTGTCGAACGATGCTTTAGTCATTGTTTTAACAATTCTGGATTATCATGAATATTACCAATCACCTCGCAGCACTGAGACAGCCACGAAGCAGTCTGCATCTCTGCAATAGGAGAATACGGATAAAGCTGCTCGGTATGATCGTACCCAAACGATATAGGGTTAGACTCGAAAGCAAAGCCCCCGGGAACTCGGAAGACGGTTCGGACATACCGCAGAACATCATCTTTAAAGATGTCACCCTCCCAAATGTCATTACCGTTCTTATCCTGAAGGCCCAGATAGCAGCCAACCGTAGTAGGATCAACGGCGAAGTTCTCTACAGTTTGCGGATGTACAGACCAATCACAAATACACACAAGATCACCTGCGTGATACAGATCGCCATACAGCCACCGCTTACCATCAGGGCGCCTGCCTCTGAATCTATAATTGCCTAACTCCATAGGAAAATTAAAAAGTTTACAACATAAACGTAACCACTAATCCACATAGCGGAAAACGTAGCCGCCAGCAACATTGCGGTCTCCGTTACAAACACGAAGAATACTATGACGACTAATACCTAGGCGAGACGCCCATCCCGACAAGCTATCGCATCCCATATCCTTGCCACGTAAAGAGATACAGCTAATAGAACGCTGCGACGGAGGAAGAACCGGAGGATACCCATTATCACAAAGAGAAACACGCGACAACGAAGGATCAGACCATGCATACACATGACTCTTAATGCACACCCACAACGCGCCCGGATGTGCAGAAAAAGACTGTGCTATCTGATGTGGAAGTATACCTCCAAGAGCAGCAGCCTCTACGCGCGTCTGAAACTCACCAAGAAAAGAACCCGAAGCGCGATCATAAACCAGAACGGGACGATAACCCTTAGAAATAGAAACCTTATTCTTAGCAGCCTGACTATGAAGACGACCAGCAGACAACTCACGATGACGCTGACGATACTCCTCCGAAAATACAGCGCTATTAGGAGGTAGCTTACGACCCCGTAAAGCTGCCGAACGTTTGGCACAAGTCTCCGGAGACCACACATGACCTCGCATAGCCAACGAAGTCTTTACACAAGCAGACAAAGGACGCTTACGTCCTCGCAGCTTAGACGCAATTATAGCGCGTGCCTCCGGAGAAACAACTTTCCCCTTATTACCAGCACCTATCTTGCGTAGTGTCTCCTCCGAATGACGATACCCACCACGACTATTACCTCCTAGCTTCGCATTGTAACCATACCGTTTATCGGCAGTCTGGAAAGCCCAAATGTAATATACCTCCAGAGCATCAAGCCAAACTCGAAGCTCGTCCCGATTACGAGCGTTAACCGTACATATAGTGAATTTACGCCACAACGAAGGAGGATACTTACGGCGTGCGGCCTCGATGGCTGCACCACCATAACGCTTATTTAAATTACCAAACTCCCAATCGCGGCCCGCCTCGTCAATAGTCTGACCAACATACCCTTTATTACTAGGACTAATACGTAAATAAATAATCCCCGAAAACATAACTCAAAAAGGAAAATCCCCCGGCCAGAACCACGCTCTCGACTTCGTGACCCCAACGGAGGATTCCAAACCTATAAACGTATAGCATAAAGTCGAGAGAAGCTATACTAACACTGCAAATATACGTAAGAATATTGACAAAAACAAAAATCCGGGCGGAAAAACCACCCGGATCGAAAAACACACCGTCAAAATGACTAGGCCCCGTAGTTAACCGTAAGGCGAACCACCGCCGTCTTCTTATGGAACAAATACGCTTCCATGCTGACCATAGACTGACGGACCGTAACCCCAAGTGCCACAGTATCCGTCGGAACGATAGGTAAGTAAATCCCGCAATAAAATGCAGCATCAAACCACTGATCCCCCCGGTAGGTCATGAAGGCCTCGTTGTCGGCGCGGTAGGGATCGTAGTACACTTTGAAAGTCCCAAAGGTACCGATCTCGCGGGGCGACGAGAAGCCGCTCGGTGTAGCAACAGGCTTGAACCACGTGGTGGGCAGCGACTCGAGGAACGACTTCAGGTTCTTGCCGACGACAAGACGGTTACCCTCGATACGGCCCGTAGCGATCTCGATCTGCGTAGCGTACTGCTTGAGCTGACGCATGAGGTCAGCGGCCTGTACGTCCAGCGAGAAGTTGTTGGACATGTTGAGAGTAATGGTACCGGGAGCACCTGCAGCGTAGGTCCACATGGTATCGAGGATGTAACGAACCTGATACTGGTACAGAAGATCAAGGACGCGCTTGGTGTTCTCAACGCGAATGTCGGTGTTGAACTGCGACTTCTTCAGAGCCTCGGCGAAGATAGTCCACTCCATGCCAATAGCACGAGGAATAGCGCGCATCTCAACACGCTCAACCTGCTCCTTAACCTTCGGAATGTTCTCCTGAATAGCGTAGTCGAGGTTCCAAACGTAGTTCACGTTCAGACAAACACCTGTCGTAGCCTGAATGTTGTTGATGTCAGCAGAAGCCAGCATGATGGCACCCGACTCAACGACCATGTACGAGCCATTCGAAACACCGGGGTTAGCACTGTTGACCAGCATAACCTTGCCGTTCTGAACGGTCGTAGCAATCAGGGTAGCAACGATAGCGTTGTCCTTGTAAACATTGATGAGGAACTTCTCCAGATAATCACCACTGGTGTTAAGAGCGTAGTAAGCCGTCATGGCTACAAGCTCGTTCGTGGTGGCGTCGTACTCAAGCTGCTCCTCCGGAATGGTCTCACCCATGATCTCACCCGTAGGATAGTAGCCGTTGATCTGACGCATACCCGTAGCGGTCTCAACAACCTGACCCGTAATCGTGGGAGCCTTGTTGGTGCCAGTAACCAGCTTCGAGAAGAACAGGTAAGCCAAATCCTGATTCATGTCCTGAACCGAGATCAGGTCCTTCAGCGGGAAGTCGGGATACCAAGCGGCAACGATGGGGAAGACCTCCGGAATGTAAGGTCCGAAGTCCGACATCATGTTAACCTGCTGACCGCGAGTAGCGGGAGCATCAATAGAATCCTGAATGGCACGGCTGAAGTTGTTCAGAATACCAGCCTGAATACCACGCTCCTTAAGCGTAGTCAGATTGCCAAGCTTCTCCGACTTCAGCATGGCTTTTGCAGTGCGCTTGTCGGCACGAGCAGCGGCGATACTATCAGTAACGCGGCGTGCGTCCAAAGATAAATAATCAGTCATAAAACTTTTAATAACTTAAAATGAAATAATCAAAACCTACTGGAAACTAAGACCGCTGACAACTGCGCTCAAGAGCAGAACATAAATCCTGAAGCGCGGAAATGGCGCGGCGCGTCTCCAATAACAAACGGTCGGGATTATAAGCATCGTCTACAGAGTCTCGTAACTGATACATCTGCACAGCCTCCTTGAAAATCGGCGAAGCCAGCAAGGAATCCGATACGCGTTCCAACCTAATATCTCCGAAGTTAGGCGACTTGACCAAGTCCCAAGTAATAACCGTGAAAGTATCAGGATCCAAATACTCAGAAATCGAGTCCATCAAATAGTCACCAAGACCGCGAGTGCTGCAACCCGGACGAAAACCTACATCAACCAAAGCCTTAATAGCGTTGCCATCCGGATTGTTAAGCAACCCACAATCAATCCACGGGTCATGCGAAGACTCATCAACCCATGCACGCATCACAACATGCGATGCCTTATCCAAAGGCGTCCGCATGTAATCCGAGTCATCCGTAGGATGCTCGATCATGCCAAGCATATCCCGCTCCTCAATGCGCTGCTGAAGTGCAGGATCATTAACCACCTTATCCCAGAAACCAGAGCGATAACGGTAGCCCTTCTGGCTCTGAACATCCGTATGCGACGCAGCACCACGAATAATAGGAATCCGAGTACCATCTGCCGCCTCCGTAGAGTCTACAACCTTAAACTGACTCTTGTATGTTGCAAAGACCTTGTTAAACATCATCTCCGAATTTATGGGATATATAATTGCTTAGTGCCCGTTACGCTTTAGGAGCAGCAGCCCAAGTCAGGTAAACAATCTGGTTGATACCCTCAGGAGTAATCGAACCCGTGATGTCTACATAACCATCGGCCTTAGCCGTGAACGAAACAGCCTCACCCGACGGCAACACAGCAACCGCAACGCCGTTAGCATCCGGATTGTAAGTATTGCTGTTGATAGTGATAGTGTAAGCCGGAGCGTAAGCACCAACCGAACCCTTGAACGAAACAGCCGTCATGGGGTCTTCAAACTCCAGACCTGCCTTTGCAGCCAGAACCTGAATGTTGAACTTAACAGCGTCCAACTGTGCAACCGGAGAGGTGAACCGTGCACGATCCATCCTCAGTAATTTAGCATCTGCCATATGTACAAAAATTTAGAAAAGTAAGTTTTAAATCAAAAGAACTACTCCGTCTTAGCAGCCTGATAAACCTCGGCGGAAGCCGTAGCCGTCTTACCGTGGCTCTGAACAGAAACCGAAGCCGTAGTAATGAGAGTACGAGAAGCAGACTCCGTAGCCTCTGCTGTAACAGTACCCGTGCTCGGATCGACATTCGTGCCGCTATACACCGGAGAACCCTCCACCTCGAAAACATCCGACTCCGAAGCACCCGAAGTATAAGATACAGACTGAGTACCCGTCAAAGCGTTAGGATTAACACTACCACCCTCAGCAGGAATGTCAGGATAAGTCAAAGAAACCGTAGCGTCACCATACGTGGCAACATTAGCCGCCTGATAGACATCAGCAGAACCCGTACCGGACTTATCACCCTGACCCGTAGCCGTAACAGTAACAGTACCAACCTTCGTGCGCTCCTTAACCGTCGTAGACAAGTCCGAAGCGGAAGGCAGAGGACTAGAAACAGTATAATCCTCAATCGAATTCTCAGAAGACGCACCAGACGTGTAAGACACAGCCTGCGTGCAAGTAACATCACCAACAACGGCCTCGCCACCCGAAGCAGGAATGTCGGCGATAGCACCTACGACAACCGAAACATCACCGTAGGTTGCCTCGTTAGCAGCCTGCGAAACAGACATCTCCAGAGAACCAGACTTGGAGTTCAAGCTAACCGTAGCTGTAACAGTACCTGAGATAGCGTCACCTACAACAGAACCGCGATCAGCACCCGAAACCTCACCCGTCGAAGCACTAGCCAAAGTCAAACCCGCAACAGTAGGCATACTGTAGGTAACATCACCGCCCGTGGTAATGGCCTCAGACGAACCAGAACTGTAAGTAGCAGTCTGAGTGTAAGAAAGACCCGACGGCGTCGAACTGCCACCGCCTGCAGGAATCTCAGCGTAGGTGCCACCAGAAACAACAGGTGCACTATACTCTACAGTATTAGCAGCACGGTTAATCTCGGCAGAAGCAGAACCGATCTTGCCGTTCAGTGAAACAGTACAGGTAGCCGTGGTAATCAGGGTAACACCCGAAACAGTAGTACCAGCACTCGGAACGTCAACAGACCCCGATGTAGTATCTACAGCATCACCGGAGAAGGAAACAGAACCACCCGAAGTGATGGTCTCAGTCTTACCAGACTTATAAGAAGCAATCTGAGAATAAGAAACAGTAGGAGTAACTGTACCGCCGGAAGCAGCAACAGGAGTACCTGCGTAACTCAGGACAACGGCAACGTCACTATACGACTCGATAGCATCGGCCTCCAGCGTAACAGTAACAGTCTCATCCTTGGAAATAGACTGAATGTTGCCCGACTGAGGAATGTAACCGTCCTTAGATACAGACCACGAAACATTCGACCCGGCAGCCACCTCCAACTCCGAAACAGACTGGCCGTTGATCTTAACCGTAGCATCCGACGGAGTAGCTGACACCATGACAGTAAACTTACCATCAAGACTCGCGTCTACAAACCGAGGAAGCAGAACCTGAGCATTGACATCCGAAACATACAAAGTGCCCGTAATATCCTCGAAACCATCCGCCGAAATAGTATACTCTACATCCGAATCACGATCAACAAGGATGGTAGCAACACCCGCTTTCGACTCAGCATAAACAGCATCAACCGTAACCTTGAACTCGTTACCATCGCCAATAGCACGGACGAAAGAAACAGTCGAGACCGGAGTAGCATACTCAACACCAAGCTCCGAAGCTATAACAGAAATGTTGTGAGACAGTACGTCAAGCTCCGCAACCGGAGACGTGTTGAACTCACGAACCATAGGAGTCAACTTTGCCATATATCCTAAAACAATTTTAATTTTAAGGATATATAATTGCACAAACAAAAACCCCGGACATTGCAGGACTGACGTCATGCAACACCCGAGGCAAAACGGAGGACCAACCCTCCTTATATGAAACTAAGCGGAACTAAAAGTCAATCTTGATACCCTTCAAAGCATATTCAATAGCATCATCTATCTGCTCCAACTGCTCCTTAGTCCAATAATCCCTGAACTGCTTCGCAATCTGGCGAGAAAGGAAGGGCCACAGCCGCATTACATAATGCAAATGCTTGCACACGAAGCCGCGCAAATGCGGATTACGAATGTGAGGGAAGCGACGCTCAGGGAAAATACCGTAGTCATAGCGCCAAGCCTTATAGCTGTACCAGTAACTGAACGCCGGACATCCGCAGTAGACTTTTAAACCAGCGTCCTGCAGAATCTTGTACAGCTTAGCCTTCTTGTCGATCATCACACTCTTATCAATGGGATTGACCTGAACAATAATCGTATACTTAATACCGGGACGTGTCACAGAATTAACCAAGAAGCGAAGCTCGTTGCCCGCAAAATCAATAGAGGACAAGGACCAACCCTGTACCATGTTTGCACGCTTAGCGACCTTCAAGAAATCGCGCTCCGAAAGAAACTTCTTGTAATTCAAGGACGACGGCTTCGTCTTCATCACGGAACTACTACGCGAAGGCGAACTACTCGAATACTTACGAGTATTCGACTTAGTTAATCTTATTGGCTTATTCTGCTTGGCCATGACATCCAAAAACTAACACTATAACCCAAACTCTGCAAATACATCCTCCATAGAGCAGACGCACTCCGGATGACGTCTACTCTCCAACAAGTCCCGATCCATTGCATCCAAGTCCGCAAAACCCTCCGCCGCTAAAGCCTCAGACATGGCAGCAAGCCAAGATGACTCATCAAACTCCGGAGAATCGAAATCATAATCAATTAAACACATAACCCCACGAAATGCCTAAAAGCACACATCACTCAGAACGATACTTAGAGAGAAACTCAGACAAAGGTATTGTCTTCATAGGACGCTTGCGTAAAACATCCAGACAAGAAATAGCAACCTCACGAGGATTATCAAAACCCTCCGCACGTGCATCCTCTGTAGCCTGTGCTAACCACGCAGCCTCGTCAAAGTCAGCATCATTGACCCGCTCCGAAAGAGGACGAGCATCATCATCTTCAAAATCACAAATTGCAGTTATAAAGTCACTCATAAAGTCACCAATTTTATAACACAAATATAAAGATATTAATTTTATTATGCAAATCATAAGACCAAAAAGACGGAGAGCAACACCATAGCATAACCCTCCGTCCAACCTATACCTGCATACTCCAAGCCTACTCCGGAACTGCAGGCGGCGCCTCGAACTCCTCCGCGGCAGCAGCCATATCCGCAGCAACCGCATCCTCGGCAGCACCCTCGTCCGCCGGAAGCGAAGCACCAAGACCCTCAAGGCTCGCAGCCTCCTGCGCAGCAGCATTCTCCGCATCACGAGCCAAAGCATCGAACTTATCGTTAATGTACGAACGCATAAGCTCAAACCAATTCTGAACCGAACTCAAGTTGGAAGTATCATCCAACAAGGACTCCATAGACTGAAGGTAGTTAAGAGCCGCCTCGCGCGTCTCCGCACTATCCAAAGTCTCAATGAAATTATTGGAGAACTCCGCAAACGACGTGAGTGTATCGACAACATCCGTGTCCTCCGACGTAGGCAACTTAACCAAACGGAAGTAAACATCCGACGAGTCAAGTTCCTTAGACGAAGACCGGAACCAGTTGTTGATCGTATCCTCAATATTGAAGCGACAATGAGCAACCATACGAGCATACCGAATATCGCCACGAATCAACGAAACGGTAGTCTCATTCAAGTTCGTGTTAAAGTCGGCATACGTCTTAGGAAAGCGAGTAGCCAGAAAAAGACGACCAAGCGTATAATCCAAGTCCGCCATCTTCGAAATATCGAAATCCGGAACGTTCTCAACAAGCTCCGGCTTGCCGATACCTTTACGGTGAGGATGAATAGAGATACCGTCCGCAAAATCCGTGTTGGGCGTCATCGTGGGCTGTAACGACTGAGAATCAGCATTGATAGTCTGAGATATATCGTCTATAATCTCCTGAGTGCGCTCCCCCTGCGAGTTACCGACATCAACCGTTATAAACCGCACGATACGCGCCAACTTATTGCGATAGCTATACATAGAACGCTCAAGACCATACAAGTCCTGAGCAACCGACGAAACGTTCTTAAGCTGAATAGGCTCCGGCGTAACCTCATAGAGCATCTCATCCCACTCGGCGTCCGACATCGAATTGTCATGAGACCCGGACTCAATCTTAACCAGAGACTCCTTAGAATAGTTCAAGAACACAAGAACATTCTCGACAACACGATCCTTCGTATCATAGAAAACAATAGAACCGTCACGCTTCATGTAAATCTTAACATCCTCAACGAAGGGAACAAGCGAAGCCTTAACCCGCCCCGCAACACGATCCTCGTAAGAATGAAAAACATACATCGACAACCCATGCTTCAGTAAGTCGACAGCAGCCCAACGAACGATCTTATTCAAAGCGGCACAGATGTCCTCCGTGCGCTGCTTAAGAACAGGACTCGAAATAGACGACAGACCCGAAACGTACACGGGAGAATTACCTACGCACACGTCATCCGACGTGATGTCCACAATCGAATTAATGAAATCATGATTGGCAAGAATCTCCGACAAGCCATTCCCATTAGCGGAAGTGCCGCGATTCCCGTATGTCCTACGAAGCGAAACCCCCGGCGGAATGCCGAGGAAATTCGCCAACATTAAACCTAATGACTGTAAACCCCCAGTATACATGAAATGAAGTCTTAACCTACAACCTTAGTCGTGCAAACACCAGCCTCTGCACGAATACTGCCCTGCATGCGGTCACGAATGGCACGAGATGCACCAACACCACCACCCTGATAAGAACGCGAAGCAATGGCCGCTTTTACGCCCAAACCCGCAACCTCACGCTGAGCACCACCGCGCTCGGCAATGAGCTGCTTAATGCCAACACGCGACCCAAAGGCGCCGCCACGCTTAGCAATAGCATCACGAAGACTCCCAGCAGGTGCAGGCTGCGGCGAAACAACAGACGGACTCTCACTCGGAATATCCATGACAACAGCAGCGTCAGGCTTAGGCATAAACGCCATATCAAGAACCGGAAGCTCCTCGAAGGAAGCACTCGGCATAGACGGCGAAGCAACTGCACCCACACCGCCTGTAGCATCATCCTCATAAAGCAACTCGGCGAAGCTCTTACCACCATTAGGTGCAACACTCACCGAAGCAGGATCACCTGCAAAAGGAGGAACAATAACATCCTCCGAAGTGGACGGAACCGACGCATCCGGCATAGGCGGTGCAGGAACAGCATCCAACGACAAAACAGGAATGTCCGCAGCAGACTGCGACGGAATCTTAACTTCTACTTCAGCACTCTGAGACTGTGCAGCGTCTTTCTTACGTACCATAATCAAAATATAAATTTATAGGATATATAATTGCACATAACCAACAGCATCACTTGTCGCCCAAACCATTAATCAAATCCCAGACACCACCACGTCTACGACGCGGCGTCATCGAAGCAATAACATCAGAACTCGTAAACGACGGACCCGAAGCAGCACGACCCTCCAGAAGCGAACGGACACTCGGACGCGGAGCCTCGACGTCCGAAACAGCAGCACGGGCAACCTGACCCCGGCCATCCAAAGCAACGCCACCATAGCCAAGCGACTTAAGCATACGGTTAATATTACCTGCACCAACCAAGTTAAGGCGCGCATCAAGCAAGGACGATATATCCCCCTCCTGCGTACAGATCGTCTCCGACAAGAAGAAGGCACCGACCAAAGTCTGGAACTGGTCGTCTGAAGACCCGTCACGCTTGACAACCTTATGCTTGACAACATCATGGACCGCCTCCCGAATCTCTCGATCCTGACGCTCCAAATAAAGAAGACCAAGACGCTCGTCGACTAACATAGAAAGCCACAACAAATGAGGAATGTCGGAGCTATCCAAAGAAAGGCGGATATCCGGAAGCATCAAAGCCTCACACACATTCTGACGAAGCTGCGTAGACTGAAATTGGTCAGTACTAAAAACCGCAATATTCAAATGCTCCGCAAGCCACAAAATGAAATCCTCGACCTTCGAAACCTTCAACATCCCCGGAAACGCCGGAGGAACAAGCTCTAAGTTGAAAACCTCATTATGCAAAGCCCTGCCGTCTGCCGCATAGCCATCAAACCGAACACAGCACAAAGAACCGTGGTCGCCCGTCAAAGACAAGTCCAAGCACAGGGCATGAGGACGATCCGTATACTGTAAACGTGAAATATCCAGAACAGAGCGGATAGGAGTATCGTCCTGATCCGAGACAACAATACTACTCTGAATCAAAGGACACGCACGAAGCAACGCATCACTATACGCCTTGCGAACGACATCATAGTTCGTGATGAAGCTACCCTTAGCCGCTGTAGAACGTCCGCAATGATTCTGGATGGCCAGATAGATGTTCTTCTTGAACTGCGACTTCAGATCCTCCGGAACACGCTCGAAATAACCCTCCGCCTTAGACTTCGGAAGACTCATAGACTTCACAAGCGTAGCCTTATGCTCCTTGCTCTGGACAATACACGGGGAAATCTGCTGGTAGCCACAGAACACCTCGAACTTCTTAGGCGAGTAATTCTGAGGACAAATCTTATACTGAACGGCATTAATAACACGACCCTGCGGATCAGATGCCAACTCGGCAACCTTCTCCTCTATAAACGAAGACTGATAAGAAGCCGAGGAAATGTACCCCATGAAAGAAATCAACTTACCGCCCTCACGGGTAAAACGAGAATGCATACGGTCCTCCAACTGCTGAGCCAAACGCTGGACCTCCGAATACTCTGAAACAGTACCCTGACCGACACCATTCCTGAAATTAGCCTCGTCAATAATAGCACCAACGACATTCAAACCAATAGCATGACTCTCACCCGAAGCAAACTCAATTGAGAAATTATTATTAAACTGAATGGAAGACTGAATGTCCTTACGGCGCGGAAAATTATTTTTAAACCACGGGGCATTATCAATCATCTGTCGCAACTGCTTGAAACCAGAACGCTCCGCAGCCTTCATCGATACAGAGAAGTACAAAAAGTAAATAGGCGTACCACGAAGGATTTGAAAATAGTTATACAAGTCGCCCTGACTAAACCAGCAATACAACTTATAGCAAGTAACCATATTCAGGTAAGACGTATTATGATTCACCACATTCCCCGACATGAACAAATGCGTCGAAGGAACTGTAACATCATAAACATCCTCAACCGTCGTATCAATACTCTCAATTCGGTCAAAACGAACATCACAAAAAGAAGCCAAGTTGTCCGGCAACGTCTGACCTCGATCCTCCAACCACGCTCGCAAACGTTCGAAAGCCTGATTGGATGCAGCCTTATTCCCCAACATAGAATGGGTAGTCCTAGCATAAGAATCAAACTTATTTCGCGTCGACACATCCGTCAACTGACGAACCGAACGCAGCTGCGCCACTATGCCAACCTCAGCACCTTCTAACTTGAAAGTAGTCTTACAGTTTATTCGAGAACTCTTACTAGCACGAGCCTCAAAATCTGCACGAAGCCCTTCAATAAGACGACGCTGATGCGGAGCATCCATCTCAAGGAGAGGAACGTAAGTTAGCATAGCATCGTATAAAGCATGCGATGACTCAACTGATATAGTTATCCGATAACTGTCCTGCGCCGGACGCCACTCACCAACCTTCTTATAAAAATACTTGCGATCTGTACGCTTCCGGATGCTATACTGCAAACCAAGATAGTCGAGAATGCTACATACACCATCCGCCAAACGCGGAGAAACTGTAGCAAACCCAAGCGTCCCATGACCTTTATTTACATACCCATCTGTAATAAGCAAACCATACAACGTGTAAAATGCACGCTCACGACTTCCGAAAGCAGCACTGTGAATATACTTCGTATTAGCGACACAGTAACCACCTATAAAATCACGAAGCCTAGAGCGATACAACGGCAACGAATATAACCGACAGCCACTCTCTTTACAAATATGAGCATTACTCGTCAAATAGCCTTCAACCTCACGACACCAATCAGCTAAAGTATCACATGACAAATAACCTATAACTGGATTGTGAGGAACAGCATTATCAAAATGACCATCCCCAAGCCAGACACCATACAAGCAATAAAGCTTAGCCTCATCTGCGTCCGGATGCAACTCGATACTACCTGTCCAACGGCGGGCAATATAATCACCAACCCGTAAGTCACCGCACTTCACAAGCTCAACACGATCAGACCCCACGCGGTAGGCCAGCTTCGGATGGGCTGCAGTGCCAGTATACTCACGACCACTTGCACAACGCAAGTGAAGCAACTCCACATCCTTCTCCTTGTAGAAATGGCTCGTCTTCGCAAAGCTACCATCTGGCTGCTCGACCTCAATCTCGAACGGTGTGAAACCGTAACCCGCATCCGGATAGATGTCCTTAAACTTCTTGTAGCCGTAACTCGTTGATACATAATCAGTTCCTGACTGGCATTTCCCGCCTCCTAATGAACCTGTTAGCACCAGTGAAGACAAGTCATCCTGCATGTTATCTGCCTCCTTCAACCAGAAAGGATAGACCCCCTCCAAAGCCATATAGTCTGGAGAAAGAATAAACTCCCGGAATCCTACTAGCTTGCGCTCCGTAAGAAGCAAGTCGCTGACGGCAGAAGCAACACCACCCCGACGCTGTATCGTATCCTTAACTGACCCCATAGACCCAAACTAAAAAGCCCCCAAAGGGACGCCACCCTGCACGATGGCGATCCCCAGAGGGCACACACAATATAAAGGCAACTGTCAGCCATCAGTGCCGTGACGGCTGCAATCTAAAAACTAAGACTCCAAGTCGGCCAAAAAGTCATTCAAGTCCGAGAGATGCTGAGCCTCGTCGTCCTGAATCTCCTTAGCAATACGCTCCGTGACAAAATCGGAATTATCACGGGCAACCATAATGATATTCTGGTAAGTGCGAATAGCGCACTCCTCCGACTCGATATTCTGCTTGAGAAGCGTAATCAAGTCCGCAACATCCGTAGGGATATGGTACTCACAACGGGCGGTAGACTGAATCTTAGAAAAGTCAAATAACGTCTTAGGGACGTACTGAAGTTCATTCATGCGGTTCTGGAGCTTCCAGAAATGATCGTCAAGCTCGTCCTTGGCATTCGTATTGAAAAGCTCCTCGATGTTAGCACGCTCCTCGCCAACAAGATAGGGAGAAACTACAGCATACTGTGCCCAAGCCAGAATCTCCTCGCAGGCCGCAATCTCCAAAAGCTGGCCCATAGAAGCAACATAGGCCTCCGAATACAAATCATCCAGAGAATCCTCAACACGCGATAAACCGCAAATCAAACCTTCATTCATAACCAAACAAAATACCCCAGAAATCTACCAAGATTTCCGGGATATATAATTGACTCAAAGGCTGGAGACTACATGCCTGCGAACTCGTCCTCAAAGTCAGGAATCGCCTGAGCAGGCTGAGCAGCAGGCGCAGGAGCCGGAGACTCATCATGCGGAAGCTCGAATCCCGGAATCTCCGGCGGCTCCGGAAGCTTGACATCCGACGGAGCATCCGCAAGCGACTCAGGACCAACCTCGACACCCGACGTCGGCGTAGGCTCGATAGCGTGCTGCGGAACGCCGACACTGCTATCCGGAACCACAACGTCAATATCCACCGATTTCGTGGGATTCTCCGGAGCAACCGTAACCGTAGTTTCCATCTCAGCGAACTCATCCTGAGGCATCTCGCGGCCAGCCGAAACCTTACGTGACGCACGACGAACACGACCACCGCGCGTCGACTCCGAAGCAGCAGGATCGACTGCATCGTAAATAGGCTCCGAAGGAACCACAGGCTCGCTATCGAAGCTATTCTCGTCACCGAACTCCTCCGACAGAATGCGAACGAAGCGCTGGCGATCCTCCTTCGAACGAAGCGCCGAAAGCATACGCAGAATCTTACGATCCTCCTCCGAGAAAGAATCCTCAGGGAACATAGCCTTACCCTGAGCAATCTTGATCTCCAGCTTGGCAACCTCGATCTGACGAGCCATGAGATTCTTATACTCAACATCCAGCTCAGTGCGATCCATCGTCTCGATCTCCTCCGACAACTTCTCCAAATGCTTGTCAGAAAGACGCTGCATAATATTAGCGCAGGCCATAGACTGATTGTGAAGACGCTCCACAATGTTACAAGCAGCGGTAGAAACACCTACCATGATGGCACGCATCTGCATACCCAAATCCGTCTCCGTGGCCGTGCCGAGACGAACCAAAGACTCCAAACTCGTGACGGGAGAATCCTCTCCTAAAATAGTATTTTCGTCCATACGATAATAAAATTAAAAAATAAAAATGTCAACCAATTTGCCGATAACCGACTCCATAGCCTCCGACTCCGACTGTTTCTTGTTTAAGCCACGTTGGCAAAAGACAAGAAACGGACCTACAAGACCATGCGGAATCTCTATACGCGTAAACGGAGAGTCACCCGACAAGAACGGCAGAAGCTCGTCTAAAACACTCGGAATAATCTCTGCAACACGACCGCGTGACGGCGGCAGAACCTCAAGGTCATCCTCACGAAGCAAACGACGAATCAAATTACCCGCTTCATTGCGAATCATGGTATACAGATAAGGATAAGCTGCCATCTTCGAGTCAAAGCGATCATGACGCTCTATAATAGTAGCAAGAGCCTGCGAACGCAAGTCATCAAACATGCGGTAATACTTACCAAAATGAGTATTCAAAACAATGCTGATGACCTTATTAATCTCAGCAAGCTCCGCCTCCGTAGTCTCATCCGTAGGATGCATGTAAAAAGAAAGCAACAGCCGCTTATCTATAACAACACGAGCCGACGAAACACTAACCTCAGTGGCATCGTCTACAACAACATGATCACACACCATAACATCTATGAAGCTAAGAACCAAACGCTGCAAGATACCACCGATCTGATGCCAAAGAGTGAAGTCGTCGCAACGTCACTAAATTTACATGGAAAGAATCCGAAAACATCCAGCACTCTGGCAATGAATCCGGACCACTCAACCCTGAAACCTCAGAAACAATCCGACAAACGTTATCAAACGTATAATCCTCGAACACATCCTCCAACGAACGACCCAGCCACTTAGGACGCACCATATGAATAAACGAATCCGGAGAAGCGCCAGCCATGCCTCCTACAAACGTAGAACGACCTCCGTGTGCATAAGCACACACAGCATCCTGTAACCACCGCATAATAACTTTATAGCGATAAACTTCACTTGATGCAAAACGCTTACGACGATACCACCCAAACCATGTGAACGGATGCCGAACGCGTGAAGTGCCTCCCAAAGCAATCCAGCGAGACTCGGCCAACTTAAAAAGATGACAAAGAGATACATACCGCACATCGTAGTCACCCGCCGGAAACCAAAACTCAGAAGACGTATGAAACCAATCTGGCTTACCACCAATCGTCTTATTTAAGTAATCACAATTAAACTCTGGGAGAACATCCGACAAAGAACAACGTAACCACTTAGGAGCTGTAGCCGAAGCACACTCAAGCAGAGTACACATAGCCTCCCAACCATAGACACCCATAAAAGAACCTGCATGTACGAAATAAGCCTGCATGCGGGAAACCCACTCAACAACCACTAACGCGCGATACTGCTCATCACGCTCAAACCGACGTCGCTGATACCACCCAAACATACAAACTACATTTTACGCGAACCCGCAGTCCGCTCCATTAAAGACCTAAGCAAAATCTCCGTCCCAATCTCAGAACCCAAAGCCTGCTGGGCTAACGGAGAAAAGAAAAAGCTAAACAACGTCTGACCCAAACCCGCACGCTGGAACTTAGACTCCAAAGAATCATCCTGAGCACTGCCGAAAATATTGCGAATAAGAAGCCCTACAGACATCTTTATATCCGCAGTGGAATAAACCAACAGCTTCGGTAAAACAGACGAAGGATCGGCACCCTTTGCGAAGCAGGAACGCACGAACTCCCGGAACAAGAAGTAGGAGCTGTCAAGAGCACGTTCGCCCGCAAGCTCGTAAAACTGAAGCAACTGAAGGGCATCCCGCATGTGACCCTGAGACTTCATAGCCAAGATTCGAAGCTGATCATCCGTAATAGAGATACCCCGGTCGTTAGCTATAAACCGAACGCGATCCGCAATCAAAGACAAAGGAATAACCGAAATGTCAATATTTACACAACGAGACTTTAAAGTTGGCTGGATATCCTCCGTGCCACAAAAGAGAAAGATCGTATTAGGAACTCCCTCCTCGACAACCTTCAATAAAGCGTCACTCGCACTCCTGCTGCAGTTATGAACCACAAATCCCCGGCCTGCAATATAAGAATGAGTATCTGCTACCTCCAAGTCGTATACCCAACCATTATCATAAGGATATTTATTCTCGCTAGACAAACAGCCAGATTTAACAGATGAGTACTTCGGAGGGTCAAAAATCTCAATACTCTCGACAACCCCATCGAATAAAAAACCGCCGAAGTATTCCGGGACTCGCTTGGAAATTGCTGGAATAGACCTAACACCATCACCAGCCTCAAAAGTGTTACCTAACTTATATTGAAACTCCTTGCAAAGGAAAGGAGCAACAAGTGCTAAAAACTTCCTAGCAGACTCAACATGACTAGAAACTAAGTAAGGCTTACCACATCTCTTATCAACCCTAATATAAAAATCCAGACCCCAACGATCAGATAACCACTTAACTAAAAGTTCATTTTCCTCATAAGTAAAGCTATGAGTAGACAGTTGAACCCCATGCAAGCAGGTTACCTGTTTATTACGCAAACGACGAAAATGATAAGAACCATCATCCATAAACCAAGCAGCTAACCCTATCTCGTCGACATGAGACAACCACTCCATATTTACGTGACGTTTCCCATCAGAACCACAACAAACTCTCGCCATCTCGGTAAATAAAGGATGACTCAACGAATTCATAACAGAAACTGAATCAACATAAGCACCCGGCGAGCTAACAAACTCCCGCAAGGCCCCAGCTAAGCACCCAAGTATACGATGCTTCTCACGTAACCAAAAAAGCTGAACATGTCCATGAGTGCACTTCAAACGATAATTGTAATTTACATCACCAGAAGAAAAGTACATATCACCCAAAAGACTCCCATAAAGGAACGACTTTGTTGAATCGGAAATGATATACTCAGTACGCTTATTAAGCTCTGCCTGAATAAAACGATCCCCGCACACACTAAAAAAAGATGACAACGAATCGCCTAAATGTAAGTCCGAAGCACAAACATACTCACCATCCGAACGTAAAAAGCGATGATCTAAAGTACAAACTATTACCCGCGAGCCAGAACCAATCTTTTTAAGACCAGAAGCGCCCCGTACCTTAATACGACATAACTGCTTAAGAGGATTCTTAAACCAACCCGTAACACGAGAAACACAAAGACCTCCCTCAGCGTTAACCGAAAGAACCTTCACAGGTAGCCGATTATTAACAATCTTGTGAATCGGCTGACGGTAAATACTGCCGTCATCAGATACACACACTACAGGTGTATTATAGTACAAGCAACTCTGAACTTCGTCAAGACAGACAACCCTACGACCATTAGGAACAATAGACAAGCGCTCCTTCAGAGCACGAATACCCTCGACGTTACCTATGACTGTACCATCAAGCTCCCAATACGTAGAGGAATTAACCGACGAAGCCTCCAGACAACCATCACACGTATTACAAACATCGTCAGTCTGCTTGAAAGTATCACAGTTCAAAGCTCTAGCAAAAATACGGGCAGTCGTAGTTTTACCGGAGCCAAACGCACCCTTCATAAAAATAGCACGTGCGGCGATACCGTCCGCATGGGCAATACGCTTCAAGGTGGTAACCGCCAAAGGCTGGCCCACAACGTCCGCAAAAGTCTTGGGACGATAAAGATTCGCTAAAGTAGTAGTACTATTTCCCCCAGCCATAAAAATCACTGTTCAAAGAAACACCCATATCCGAGAGGACAGACTTAATCTTAAGGACCCACCCTGCAAGATCATAACCTCCATATGTAACAGGAGCATGTGGTGCAAAATACTGATCAGTACAGTAAATCCTCTTACAAACCCCAGAAGCAATCAAGCTCATAACAAAAATAGAAGATACAACAGGCGCCGCAAACAAACTATTAACATGAGGAGCGAAAATCCGATTCACAACTCCCATACCAATCTTGAACTTAAGATTCACGTCTACATGGAAAACTCGAGAATTAATAGCATGTAAAGCAGCATGCCACGGACGAGTATCTCCTAAACGAGACAGAACCGGAGAAAACTTCAACTGGATAGACTCTACAGGAGAAAGACTCTTAGCGTACTTAAGCTCCGTAGAACGCAAAGGAGGCAGCAAGGGATGATACAAGAACCACACCTGCTTAGCACCCGAACGCACTTGGTCGATGTTATACAACGGATAAACGAAGCCTAAGCGCTCCAAACCCCTAAGCCACGCCCGGACCGTACTCCACGCATAAGGACTACCACATCGCTCCAGAATAGACTCGAAGTCCTGACGGGTCATAGCATAACCCGTGAACCCATTGATGATCTCGCAAAAGCGAGTATACACCACACTGTCGCTACTTACAAACCGTCCCATAATAACTCAACCATTTGAAGTTTAAATCCGACCAGTAAGCAGGACCTTCAAGGGAGCACCCCCAACGAAAAGAGGAAGTAATATAAGAGTCCCAAGCCACGCCATATCTTTGAACCCACAAAGTGAACGAACCTACAATATCTGAACACGCACGACAAAACGGATCGTTGGGAACCCAATTCTCGAAAAACTGAGCCGTAGCTCCTTCCTCAGCTAGAAACACAAAGAACAAAGCCAAATCCTTGAAGGTAGTACCCATAACTCAAAGCCATATTAAATTACCTGTAGAACTATATCTACACCACAAAGATAGAAAAGTTAATTTAATAATCCAAATAAAAGGTAAAAACCTTACTCACCTATGCAGCGAAATAACTTCTCTACATTGAACGGCTTAGGACCACCACCCGAGTACATGTTATTAAACTTGATCTGCTGCCAAACCGTATCCCATGTACCGTAATCCGGCTTCGTATACTCCGACAAAAACACAGAACACTCATTGTCCTTAACCTGTGAAACACACCAACGATAGAACGCAGGATGATCGAACTTATTAATAGAACCTGCACTAGACTTATAAGCACTCGTATTGGCATAAGGCGGATCAAGGTACAACAATGACCCACGCGGAATATCCATATCACGATAATCCCCGGCAGTCAGCTTAACACCCCGCATGCCGTTATGATACTGCGCCGTGAACTGCTTGAAAATAGAAGCGCGATTCCGATCCTGATACATCTTACCCGCATAACCCTGAAAAAACGTAGCCTTAAACGAACAGCAGAAACCAACGTAGGCCACAAGCCACTTCGGAAACTCCTCCTTATGACCACGCATGTAGATATACTCCTCCTTAGATACCTCCGTGGGGAAAGTATCCTCCGGAAAGCACCACTCACAAGTGCGCTCATCAAAATAGACCTTCGACTGAAGATACGAAAACATCTCCGGCAGAAGATCATTGTAGTCATTACCCCAGCGCAAAGGATGGTCGATCATAGAAATCATATTGCCACCACCCATAAAACACTCAATGTACCACTGAGAATCCGAAACCAAATGCGACTTTAGAATAGGACCAAGCTCCGAAACCAAAGCCGCCTTAGACCCCATGTAAACCATAAAAGAAACCTAACTGTTAAACGCGAACGCCAAGTCTGCCAGAAACTGCTGCGTCGTATCCTTATAAGGCAAATTCGGTGTCAAAACATGGACACGCTTACCATGACGCATATAAAAATTCAAAACGTTGCCCCCGGCACGCAAACCCGTATTAAACCCATGCTTATCCATGTCATTATCCGCAAAATAATAAAGCTCGTCGAACAACGACAAGACAATACGGGTAGCCTTCGAATTGCCACCAAGAGAAGTAAACCCAAGAACGTTGAAGGTCGGGTAGCACAACTTAGCAGACAAATAATCAGAAACACCCTCCGTAATAATGACACGACGGTCCGACAAGTGCAACAAGGATAAACCTACCAAACCAAAGTAGTCAACGGAAGTATTTTTGCCACGACCCCCAACGTCTCGGGTATACCAAAAGGAAATACGATCCCCCGATGCACACGGCAGATGCTCCAAAACATCTACAGCCAAATCGTCCGTAATGAAGTTCTCACGAACCTCAACACCACCACGAATACCGCCCCACAACTCCAGCAACTTTAACCACTGGTAATTTTTGTGACGAAACCCCGGAGGTAGACATATATGACTCACCGGAAGATTCATAGAACACCACTACTCCGAAACCGACTCCGAAGCAACGGTCGGTGTAGACTCCGCAGCCTGATCCGAAACCGGAACCAAACTGTAAAAACCACCCCACTTACTCTTAATGATATAAGCAGGTGATACCAGTCGCCCGACCTTGTTCTTCAAGACACGCAAATTGCGAATCTCAATATCCAGCTTCGTACAAAGCTCCTCCGTGGACACTTGATCCCCAACCGGAACCGACGTAAGCGTAGACCAAAAAGCTCGCTGCTGGCCCGTCATATCAACGGAAAAACCCGGACGAACCTCAACACTCTCACGAGAAACACTTCTTCCCATTACTCAAACTAAAACTTTTTCTTTTATAAAATCAACAAAATTGCGAGCGTATTCGTCAAAACCCACGTAAGGGCAATAAGGAATGACCAACTCGCCAAACTGATCCGAGCCATTGCCACTGAATACGCCAGTCAATGAGTAGTTATCCGTAGCACTCCGTGTAAAACGTATCGTCCCATAAACACCGAAATCAGCAAAACCAAATCTCCGGGTTACGGACTTACCCCGCAACAAAGAATGGGAACAAATACACAGATCAGCAATAAGCCACTTCAAGCTGCACTCAAACTCACTCATAACTTCTTCAATAATAACTTTGCCAAACAACTCGTGCAGAAGTTATAAGGCTTACCCGAACCTATATCATAAACGGCATTCGAGGAACCACAGCCACTACAAGCAGCATAATCCCTAACCCTAACCGTTGTAACGCAGTCAATAAACGTATCTCTATAAAGTTTATTGGGATGTACTCGCTTAGGACGCAAAACAGCACGAAGATAGTACCACGGATTGCAACGGACCGGAAGCACGAAGACACCCTTCGAACCTCCCGAAGCACCCCCAACAACCGGGGCAGATAACGGCCCCGACTTCAAAAGACGAGGATAATACTTGTCACCCTCAAGGACCATGACAGAACCATCGTACTCCGGCAAAACGAAATCCCAAACCTCCAATGGCAAATCCGACCGGAACGTGAAAACATTCATGTCTGTCAACTCAATACCGGAATCAAGACTCCCATCCGAGAAGCCCATAATCGTAAAAGACTGTAGTATCGAATTCGCAGACGCAATCGCAGCATTAACCACATCTGTAGAAAGCAATGTCCTAAACTCAAGGTCTACTAACTGACTCCCACTAACGTCCCAATGACTATCCGCATAAGACTGACCATACATAGAGTGAATCTTCGATACACGAATAAAGGACGCAGCCGAAACCTCAGAATGCTGCATTAATGCCGAGGCCAAAATATGCGCTGTATGACGCGGATTTAAAACTGTGGCGTAACCATACCTCTTTATCCTGAAACGAAGCGTTTGGACCGTTTCTGGCTTAACAACGGCAAGAATATCCTTCGAAGTGACCGAAGATAGCAACTGACGGTTAAATGGACGCAAGGAGGCAGCCTTCCCAACACACCCCGTACAACCCCCTGAAATCTTCTCATAGCATGTAAGGCGATCTACTGCATTAGTACGAAGGCAACGACTCATAGGAAGCGCCGAAAGCCCCGACTGGATGTTACGTCCCTGCAACTTACAAACCTCTGAAAAAGGAGAGGACACCGCCGACAGAATGGAAACATAGGAATCAATATCCGGCATCTCAAAGAAAGATGCAGCATCGGCGGAAATAACCGAACGGATATCATCCATAAAAGACGAAGTAGTCAAAGCGCGCATGTTGTACAGGAAATGCCCGGAAGACAAAACCGACTGCAAGGACGAAGTCATCTTACGACCCAAGCTCACAAAAACCTGCTCCAGCAACGTACTGTAACGATAGCCGTTAACCTGAATGCGCGTATCAAGCTCCGCAGCAAACTTGTCAAACCAATACCGTGGAACCCACTCACCATCCTCATAACTAATGCGAGCGGCGGACTTAGCCGTATACTCCATAGGCGTCAAAGGATACTGAACCAAAGGCGTACAACGATACCGAATAGGTAGCTTACCCCCGCGGGAAGCAGCGTAGTCCTTCCAGCGCTTAGTGAAGTCATACAACCACTGCCAATCAGCACCCTCCTCAAGGCCGCAAAGGACAATACCAACCTTGATGTCCAAGCAACCCCTATGAACCATGAAACGCATATAAGAATCCAACGCCTCCTCGGACAGCCCCTTATTATAATACCCATTACGAATACGAGGACTAATACCCTCAATAGGAGCAGTGCCGCGGCGGAACCCAAGCTGAAAAAGCAGCTCCATAGCATCCTCATCACGGCCAAGCTCCTCCATGCGCATATTGCTGAAGGAAACAGTAGGAAAGACATCCTGAACCCTAGCAACCGTGCCTTTCCAATCCGTAAGGTAATTCAAGTTATAAGACGCAAGCTTAACCGTATCCGCTCCCGACGATATCTTAGCTGCCCGGGCCATACGAACAATATCATCCTGCGACTCCTCATGCAAGCCCCCCGCAATGTGACCCTCGGCACAAAAGGTACAGTTACCCGTAAAGCCACAACCCTCCGCAGCAGAGACCATAGCCAGCCCCGCGTTGCCACCCGAACCACGAAGATAACCCCGAGAAGCACCAAGAAGCCCCGACGGCTTCTCCTGACCCGTATTAAAAACAACCGACGAAGGGACGGAAGATGACGACGGCGTAACCGATACTACACGACAACCATCAAAGACAATATCATAAGCCTGCGGCATATAGCAATGACGATCACCACGCTCCCAAAGAAGGTAAGGAACACGCCCTATACGAATCGGATTCTTGTACTTCTTATTCAACATGAGCTGCAACAGACGAGTCTGGGACCAAACCTGACCAAGATGCATGAAATCCAGATAGCTCTTGCGACCATCGCCTAAGTCTCCAAACAGAATGTCGGAGTAGACCACAGAAGCACCGCCTGCATAGATGACCGGAAGCTCATCAATATTATACTTACTCCGCTCCGACCACGAAAGCGGAATAGGCTTATCGCAGCGCGAGAAAGACTGAAGCATCCACGGAACTACCGGAATCTCGTACAAGCATGAAATGCTAAAACCTACAATGTCAAAGTGAGAAGCGTCCAGATGGGATGACACACCAATAGCGTAAGGCATACTCTCCTTGTCATACCACCGAATGTCATCCCGGCAAGGCAGAAAAGCAAAGTCAATGAAGACACCCGGACACGAACTGCGAACAAAGTCCAACAGAACCGTAGGTGTCATCGAATTATCCTTGTCGAACGACGAAGACGGAAACACAATGAGCCACTTGACATCCGAAGACTTAAAATCATCAGACGTCATAAGACCAGCATCCCGGTTGTAAAACTCGCAACCGTTATGCAGGACCTTATAATAAGACTCTATAAACCGCTTCGAACGTGTCATCATGCACCAACCCTACGACTCATCCTGCGAAGCCAAAGAAACCTCAAAGTTGAAAACCAAAAAATCAACCCGCACAGCCCAGCAAGACACCCGAAGCCCAAACGCAAGGCCATACCAGTCCGCACCCAACTCGACAGACAAACGCCGCCAATCAAATACTAAGTAGGCGAACTTATGGTGACTAACAACTCCGCCCCGTAAGAAAGCAGAACGCGAAAACCGCTTCAGAAAAGAACAATTCATCACTTCGGCAATTTATGAAACGACCACACAGGACCAAGCATTGAGAACCCCGTACCATCATTAAGAGCGTAACCAAAATCGAACATCGTATTTATCTGCGACTGCGTAGGCTCTTTGTAGCAATGAGGGGCACGATACTCGTTATCAAGCTGAACAGAAATCCAACCCAACTTCCTAGCATAATCCTCCGGAGAGCCAATACAATCACTGAACTGCTGCTCTGCAATACTCCCATGCATAGAAACAATACTTGAAATAACAGCCCAGTCCGGATCGTCCGACACACGAAGACGAACAACACGGCCAGTCGGATCAACCCAGAACTCGCTATCGATGCGCCGCTTAGCAACATCTGCAAAGAAAGCATCACATTTACGAATTAAACCCATAGTAAGCCACTACATTAAGTCATGAGCTGAATACAACCTTTAAGCTTGCATGAACGTAAAAATAAACTTATATTTGCAAAGTAACTATAATCATCTATGTTGACATACAAATACAAACTCTATAATACACCCCGGACCGTATGGTTGGACCGGATGCTTCGTGAGTGTGCGTTTGTATGGAATCACGCGCTTGCGCTTCAACGTAGATACTATCACATGTACGGCAAGTACATATCGTCGGTAAATATGCAGAAGCATTTCGCCAAACGCATCAAGCGCAATCTTCTGTATTCGCATAATAGCGTTGAAGTCTTACAGAGATTAGACGCGGCATACCAACGCTTCTTCAAGAAGCTTGCTAAGCGTCCGCCTAAGTTTCGACGCGCTGCTGACTTTCAATCTTTTGTCTACAAGCTCCACTATGGTTATAAAATAGACGGCAATTGCTTTACGATTAATAGACTTAAGAAAACTTACAAATTTCATAAATCCCGTAATTTTAGTGGTAATATAAAAACGGTTCGCATCAAGCGTGACCCGTGCGGTGACTTTTGGTTGTATATTACAACCGATGCTGAGGTGGAAGCCAGCAACACGACACATGATGGTGCGGTTGTAGGCATCGACTTTGGGCTTAAGACGTACTTGACGTTATCCGACGGACACACATACACAAATCCTGAATTCTTTAAACAGACGCTACGTGACATCCGCAAGGCCCATCGTCGTCTTAGCAGGTCAGTAAAAGGTTCTAACCACCATCGCCGTCGCCGTTTAGAGTTAGACAGACTTTATCGTAAGATTAGCAACCGTCGTGATGCTTATCAGTGGCGTTTGGCGCATGAACTATGTCGTCATTATTCTACGATCTGCTTGGAGACGTTGAGTTTGGACGGCATGCGTCGCTTGTGGGGCCGTAAAGTATCGGACCTCAGCCACGCATCGTTTGTGTCCCGCTTGGAATACGTAGCCACTAAGTACAACACCCATATTGTACATGTTGACAAGTGATTTGCGAGCAGCAAGACATGTAACGATTGCGGCTACGTTAACAAGGAGCTTCGGCTGGTTGACCGATCATGGACTTGCCCACAATGTGGTGCGCACCATGATCGTGATCTTAACGCGGCGTTAAACATTAAGCGTTCGGGCATGGACGCGTTGATTAGTGGTTGTAAGCCCG